>Ga0247725_1000523_pt1 | contig 26922 bp, 30 predicted proteins | sample OKSTACKMCFT3sol_FD_183021 | JGI IMG/M metagenome (GOLD analysis project Ga0247725, IMG submission 183021) | Subsurface sediment microbial communities from gas well in Oklahoma, United States - OK STACK MC-FT3-sol | ecosystem: Environmental > Terrestrial > Deep subsurface > Rock core/Sediment...
TTTTTTAACGAAGAACAGGGGCGCAAATTCGGATTATATGCCGTCGCGAACCATGCTGACTTTGAGTTAGGGTGAAAGGAGTAATCCGCAAACAAGCGCCAGGCTAGTCAGGGAACAGATAATGGTAAGAGACGCTGAGTGGGAACTCGCAGTGAAACGTGCCGGCGCTTCTACTGTGTTGCACTACATAGTGTGTCCACACTCCCCGCCCAGATTAGGAACACTGCTCAACCGGTATGGACAGCCAGTGCTGACCAAGTACGAACAAGTTGACTGGAAAGCTCTGGCCTCCGCCGCCAAGTCTGCTCTTGTTGGTGTTGTTCCAAAGAAAATGAGCGCCTACGTGGCCAATGATGGCGTTTGCGTAATGGACGTGCTGCACGTTTCAACACTAAACGGCAGGACATTCACCCATGCACCACAGTTCGAAGATAATGTCAGAGCGGCACTATCTAAGCTCACCATGAAGGACATGAGAGCCGGTATAACCAAAATTTCCGAAGTGAAACCCGGCTTACACAACAACACCACTGATGATGGCATGAGGCCCCCACTTGGAGCGTTGATCATGTCAATCAAATACCAGAACGGAATGCAGATTCTTGACTATGCCGATACAGCAACAAATGCCCTGTTCGGAGCCCCTGTTGTAAGGCCACCGTTTCCAGGTTCCAGACTAAAGCCGGTAACAGCCAAGATGCCTCATTACCTCAAGTCGTGGCTTGAGGACCAATTCGGCGTCGTTTATGGCGACAAGTGCACCATGTCAATCATGGGAAAGACCTTCTCCTTCTGATCTGTTGCGCTACGGTAGGCTGGTAATTCAGCCTGCTGTGTCCGCTAGAAGAATTCGATTTCTCGGTATGTTTCCTGATGGCGTTTGTACTCAGGGCCTCGGCTGAGAATCCAGATCCCGTTTGGCCCCCGTTCAGAGATATGCGGGACCAGGAGCAGATGGCTCACGGCATCACTCTCCAGATGCCAGGGCATCAGGTACGGCTTCCCTACTCCGATCACGATTGCACCGCACGCGAAGTCTGCCTCCCCGCCTGGCACCACAGGGGCGTTGGGTTCCAACGGCTCAATGGCTTTGTAGATCGCCGGTATCAGCGCTTGGGTTTGCTGGTCGGGACAGTGGGCCAGCGTTGCAAGGACCGCTTCATTCCCGGCTTCAGGTTCGAACGCTGAGGTATCGAGGCTTTCCAGCGGGATGAACTGACTGTCGAATACTCCGTTGCGAATCCCCCACGACACGAGGGACCGCGTATCCATACCGGCAGCAAACTGTTGTGGCCGGAGTGGCAACTGGTCATGTTCACGCTCAAAGCGCCCGGCATCCGTATCGACATTGATCGAGTCAATGGCACCCCGCCAATCGCTACCCTTCCCTGACCAGATCAGCACAGCGTCGGTAATGTCGAACCCAGCTTTGTTCTGCTCTGGCGTTCCCAGGAATAGAGATAGCCGGCCGACCTCACCGAACAGGACATTGGCCACCACTTCTGCCGGAGGGCATGGGCCGGCTTGGTAGTCGAGTTCGATCAGTACATCCAGGTCACCACACTCCGTAGCGCCTCTGGCATAGGAACCGAAGACCCAGAGCCTGGCAGGCGTGAAGAGAGAGATGACATCGCCTGCGTACTCGTGCGTGTACTGAGCATGGCTTACACCGGATTCGTCGAGCCTGGCGCACATAGCCACCAGTGCTTTCGTCATCTCGGCCCGAGCCAGCCTAACTTCGTTCTGCATTTCCTCCCCTCTGCTTTGTCATGACGCTCACGCACGCATTCCGCCTGGCCAACCACACTCTGGAAACTTAGTTAGTGGATGATGGCCTCAAGACCATCACGGAACTTGTTGGCCCCACCATTAGCTGGGTGCCTAACTTTGGTCGCGGAAATACCCGCTGCCCGGAGGATGTCGTCTGCCTTGTTGCCAACCGCCACAAAGGTAGCAGTCGGGTAATGCATCCGGAGCAGGTTGAGCGCTGGAAGGCCAAGCAGAACCTCTTCATCGGACGGTGTGCGATTGGTGTGTGGCTGGCCAGGGTGATGAGGGTGGAGTTGAACTGAGTTCCAGAGAATCACGTCGCCGGCGATCCCCAGCTCACTGAGTTTCCCCCACACGATAGTGGCTGAAGGTTCGCTGAATGGCTTCCCTCGATCAGTGAGCCGGCCCTGCAACTCCGGCATCCGCGGAATCTTCCCTTCAAGCAGTAGCCGCTCGGAGGTGAATGCAACGCCACTGTACCGACACCCCTGATAGCCAGGAGCTTCACCTACGAGGATCAGCTTGGCATCGCAATCGAGGTGAGCGGCCAGACGGGCGATCTTGTTCTCTATGGTGTTGATGGGCAGGTCATGTGGGCAGCTTTGCCGCCAAGGGTTAAACAGTCCCGGCCTACCGACCGGCAGCGTATCGACCAGCTGGGTTGCCAGTTGCAGGGCGCAAAGCTTCATCAAAACTCTTCCTCAGCAATAACGAGGCTTTGCGGATAGGTACTCCACTTGCCGTTTGGTGGTGAAACTTGCTCGACGATAACGCGGGTTCGCTTGGTTTCCACGACGCGCAGCAGTCCGACATGCTTCATAGCCGGGTCACGGAACATGACCAACTGGCGTCTGCGCAGCTGACGAATGTTCAGGTGTTTTTGCCCATCTTCCCGCAGGCCTTTGAGCTCATTGAGTGCGGCCGTACTGGCGGCAAACTTGGTAAGGTCGATCCCTCTGTTCAAGCAATGTCGATGGAGGGCGTCGCGGAGTTTATCCGCCTCACCGCTCTGGTGAATCCGATCGAGGATGGTATAGAACTCGGGATTGTGTACCGAGCCGTCGTATCTGCGGCCGAGGATGACCTGGACGAAGTGGCCGAACTCGTGGGCCATGGTGTGCGTCAGGACATTCAGGAGGTTGATCTCTCCCTGGAAGTATTTGCGCTGATGCACCTCTTTTGCGGTCAGCCATTTGCAAATGTTCTCCGGGTCCGACTTGCTGGCGATCATCTTGATCCCATAGGTCAGGGTCATATCAGCATTGCGCCGCACATCCCGAGCATGGGTGAGGCAGGTCTTGCGGCCACTCCCAAGACGCACCGTAAGACTGGCATTGGGGTTGTGTTTTAAGGCCCAGCCAATCCGTGGTTTCCACAGGAGGTCTTCGGTAATCCGGCACATGGCCATGCCGACTGTGTTGTGGTTCATCCCTACTCCCAATCCGCTTGAATGCCCCGATTCTATGGCTGCCCCTCTGCTCGGGCACTCCAAGTGGGCTGCGTGAATGCTGGCGGACTGGGTTGGTTGCCAAATTTATGCCGCCAATTTCTTAATTGATGATGGCAAGTAGCCCATTTTGTGGCGTAATCAGCACTTTGACTGCCAGGGAACATCACTGGGCATCTTCGAAGAGGGAACTTCGCAAGCCTGCTGCTTCGCAAACCCCCGCTTCACCGGCCCCACTTCATCCTGGTCGTCGAAATCGCCCCGTTACAATGCGAACGCCACCCGAATATCTTGGCGCGCTCTCCTATTGAGCACGCCAGCTGGAATCAGGCCTGAGAGAGGCCCGAATAAATGGAGAGGACTGGAATGCTTAGCACCCGTGTGATGCGTCCCACCGCGCTGGCTGTTGCCGTTGCTGTGGGCCTGAGTGGCTGTGCCACGATTGATCGTACCGTCGCCGAGAACGACAGCTGGGTTAGCTGCGTGGGTGGCGGCCTGATGGGCGCACTGGCTGGTGCAGCGGTTGGTGCTGCGACAAAGGGCGATGGCAAGGCCATTGCTATTGGCGCGGTAGCTGGCGCTGCTGTCGGGTGTGGCGCTGGCCTGCTCTACAAGAAGCGGGTTGACCGCTTGCAGGCCATCGCCAAGGAAGAAGGCCTGCAAATGAAGGTGCGCGAGCTGAAGGCGGTAGAAACTCCCGCCACCGCTGGCCAGGCTGCCAAGTTCAAGCCGGTGGGCATCGAGGCCGAGCTTCAGCTTCAGGAAATGTTCCAGGTAGGTTCTGCCGTGATCACTCCCGAGGGCTACCGCAAGCTAACCCGTGTTGCGGGTGAGTTCGTCGAGAAGCGCGAGGCGGCTGCTCAGGCTCAACCCGGTCAGGCACAGCTGCCCCGCAAGAAGGTTCTGGTCGTTGGCCATACCGACTCGACCGGCCCGGCTGAGCTGAACCAGAAACTGTCCGAGCAGCGCGCTCGTGCCGTTGGTGAGATTCTGGCGGCGGCCGGCGTTGCCAAGTCCGACATCTACTATCAGGGCGCTGGCGCTTCCCGCCCGATCGCTTCGAACACCACTGAGCAAGGTCGCGCCGACAACCGTCGCGTCGAGTTCATCGAGGTCGAGAACGAAGAGCTGCTGGTCAAGCGCGTGCAGGATGAGCGCAACAACTCGAAGTACCTGGCACACGGCACCGCGCCGGCAACCAAGGTCAAGCCTGCCCCGACCAAGCCGGCACCGGTGGTGAAGAGCGAGCCAGCTGTACAGGCTCCGGTCGTTAAAGCACCGGCTGTTCAGGAACCAGCAGTCACCGCTCCAGCCCCGGCCCCGGTATCCGCCCCGGCCACCATCGCGCTCGACGGCAAAGGCGGCATCGACTTCGGCGGCAAACTGGTCACCACCACCAATTCGACCCTGGCCAGCGGCATCCAGCCGAAGACTTCGGATTTCGAACTGATCAGCACCGCCTACGCCAGTGCGCCGGTCAGTTCGTGCGTGGGCGACATGCCGCGCGTCGAGGGTGAGGTGAAGAACCTCTCGACTGGCCAGCCGCTCAATGAGTACGCCACCACTGAGTTCTTCCCCGGCCTGAACGGCAAGCCGTGGGGTGCTGCGGTGAATGGCCATGTGGCGTCGGTCGGCCCGGTGGCCATCCTGCGCGATGAGGCACAGGTCGCCCAGAACCCGACCATGCAGTTCATCAGCAACTACAAGTCCAGCAACAAGAAGCAGACCCAGCCCTATCAGGCCTTGGCCAACACCTACGAAGGTGAAACCCAGGTCCTGTACCGCGTCTTCGCCGTCGACCAGAAGAAGTCGCCGGTCAGCTGCATGGACATCGTTTTCGACAAGCGCGCCGGTAATGCGGTGGCTGGCGAGATCTATTACCCGAAACAGGGTGACGCCTACGTCGCTCAGTTCCAACCAATTCGCCGCTAAGAGAGGCTTTCAAGCATGAGCGAACTTATCCCGACGTTCTTCTCCCTGTACTGGCACATCCTCCTGGCCGTTGTTGCCACGATGTTCCTCGCCATCGCCATCATCGTGAACTGGTACGAGTTCCGTTACTGGATGATGAAGGTGCGTCTGCGCTTTCCCGGCATCGGCCGAATCGCGACTTGGGTGAAGAACCCTGGCGAGCGCGAGAAGCCTAGCGAGAAGAACCCCAACGCCGTTGGTTTCAACACTTCCGAGAGCGAGCTCTGCGGGGCATACAACACCTACTACCAGGACCATCTTCCTTCGGAAGCCAACTTCCGTCGCAACCAGGACTATCTGGCCAAGATCGACGAAGACGGTCGCCGCGAGAAAGGCTGGGGCCTGTGGACGCTGATCATCGTCCTGATGCTGATCGAGGCCTCGGCATTCGGCTTCGCCTTGGCACCGTTCGCGCTGACGCTCGCCACCCCCAACACTGCTCTGGGCGGCGCATTCGCCATCGGCCTGGTCATCAGTATCATTGGCCTGTTCCTGAGCGAGTTTGCTGGCCGTCAGCTCTACCTGAACAGCGTCGTCGGCAAAATCATGTCCTACGAGAACATGCGCCGCGGCCAGGACATGATGAAGACCCACATCATCACCATCGACAACACCCATGCCGATGATGAGATGCAGCCCTTCCAGCAGATGCTGAACCGCGTGAAGGTGCCGAAAAACGGCGAAATGCCGGCCAAGCGCTATGGCGTCCTGATCGCCTACGGCATCTTCATTACGGTGCTCGCCGTGGCGGCCTTCTGGGTGCGTACCGAAACCCTGAATGCTCAGGAAGCCCAGCTGGTCGAGAACCCGCCTGCGGTCAGCCAATCGGCAGACGACTTCCCGGTTTCCGGTGCTGCTGAAGACGACTTCCCGATGCCATCTGACATGAACAGCATGTCCGAAAGCGTCGCCGGCAAGTCTGCTCAGGATCAGATCGATGCCATGCACCGCGCCTCGCTGGTCACCTTCGCTGTTCTGTCGGTCCTGTTCATTTTCATCCAGGTGACTTCGACCTTCCTGGCCTACATGTTCGGCTTCGCCGGCACCCATTCGCGTAAGGCTTGGGAGCTGACCCACAAGTTCGCCAGTGCTGCTGACTTCGTGCGCTATCACGAGAGCCGTGCCCGCTCGATCGCTCATGATGCCCAGTCCTCTCTTGGCAAACTCCAGGCGATGCAGGTGAACGTATTCCGCGCGAATGGCGAAGATCGCGAGAAGCTGCGTGCAGACATGCTGAGCCGCACTTTCATGACGTTCATAGCCGAGCGCGAGGGTGAAGCCGCATTCAAGGCCCAGAAGGAAAAGCTGGACGCCCTGAGCAAGGAAGGGTTGGCTGTCATCGAAACCTACATGAAGAAGACCATCGAAGACCTCAACGCCGCGATTGCAGTCAACGACAACGCACGTATCGCCGAGATCATCCGTGTGGCGCGTCCTCGCTTTGCAAACGCGACTGATCCTTCGGTTGTGGCCTACCAGAAGCAATTCAAAGGCGTGGTAGATGTATTCGGCGCAACTCTGGATGAACCAGTGCCGACCGCTGCCCCCGCTCCTGCACCGGCCCCGGTACAAGCAGCTGCACCCCAGCCTGTCGCCCAACCAGCACCAGCACCTCAACCTGTTGCTGAGCCGGCCCCGGCAGTAGCAGCCCCAGCACCAGCACCCCAGCCGATTGCCGAGCCTGCGCCGGTGGTTGCAGCAGCTCCGGCTCCGGCCGCAGCGCCAGCACCAGCACCTGAAGCAGCCTTCAACCACAACGCTTGGGGTGACCTGACGGTGTTTGAGGCTGACGACATGGAATACGTTGCTGGCAAGAAGGGCGTGGATGTTGCCCTGCTCCAGCGCGCTCGCCGCCTCCAGCTGCTCGACAAACAGGGGGCCTGATGAAACTCAAGAGCCTCCTGCTGGCTCTGGCTATTGCGCCCGCCGCCCTCGTGGCAGCGGAGCGCAATGAAGTCCCGAGCTGCTATGCGCAAGCGAAGATCAGTGAGTTCCGGGCCGAACCTTCGGGCCGGATGCTGACGGTCGTCGTCGATCAGACCACGCCACTGACGCAAGACCTTCAGCGAACTGCCTGGGGTCACATCAAGCGCTTCATGAAGCCCGGCGACAAGATCCGCCTGTACTCTTTCAGCGCCTACCTGGAAGGTCACTACACTCGCCTGCAATTCGCCGGCGAGCTGGAAAACCCGATCAGCGAGGACATCCTCGGCAGCGTGCCGATGATGGGAGCACGCAAGCTGGACCAGTGCCTCAAGAGCCAGCCCAAGGTGCTGTTCCAGCGCTTTGGCAAAGCGTTCGCCGGCACAATGGGCAAGTCCAGCTCAGACATCCCGCGCAGCGAAATCCTGTTCAGCATGCAGTCGATCGGCGAAGACATCAGCAAGGCCGAGGGCGTGAATGAGCACGTCATCCTGCTCATGTCGGACATGCTCGAATACAGCGACTTCGGCAGCTTCTACCAGGCCAACGGCATCCGGGACATCAACCCGGCTACCGAGATGGCCAAGGTCGAGAAGCAGAACCTGCTGGCCGACTTCAGCGGTGCGCGCGTCTACGTTCACGGGGCAGCATTCGTGCCGACGCAGAACAAGAACGGGTACCGCAGCGGCAAGATGATCCAGAACCTCGAATCTTTCTGGAAAACCTACTTCAGCAAGTCAAACGCCGATTTGGCAGGCTTCGGGAACCCCGAGCTCACCATCGCGGTGGAGTAACAGAAGGCCCGTCGAGAGACGGGCTTTTTCATTTCAGGGCACGCCCTCCCTTTCCCTCCCGCATCAGTTCGCCCCCGAAGTTCACGGGCCATGTTTGGCCATAGAATCGTGAGGCCCTCGTTTAGACTCGGCGATCATCACCGATATCGCTTGCAGCCAGGCCCCATGCTGACCAACCCATCAAAACAAACCGTTACTGCCCATCACGCCCCGGTGCGGTTTCAGCTTCTGGCCATCGTCCCACACCTCAACTCAGCAGCACTTGGCTATTCACTGATCTGGAAGGGGGCTGTTGGCCAGACAGAGGATTGCCATATCCCCAGCGGATCAGTCGTCACCGCGAGCAAATCGAGCGCGATCGGCCTGGCCATCTCTGTTGTAGAAGGCTGGGCATATAGCGGCAGCGTTCCGATGAACCTGGTGGACGCGGCGAAGTGCCGACTTGAGGCTTTCGAGGCCAGCGATCAGGTATCGATCATCCTGATCCGGGCAAATCGTCTGGTCATCGACCGGCTCAGGTTGGCGGCACCGGTGCCAGCACAAGAACTCCCTACCCCTCCCGGCCGCTGGCAGTTCGCCTCTGGCCAGGTTGCCCACACTCCAGATCACAGAACCCAATCAGAGGTGCCCGATGTCCTCATTTGAAACAGCCGCGTCCAAGTTCTTTGGCAAAGTTGAGGCTGAGCCATCGTCCAATCTTGAGCGCATGATGCTCAACTCCCCTGGGCTGTGCCTGATCGCCTCCGATGACGCTCTCCTGCGCCGCCGGCTGCTGGCATGCATGGCCTCCGTCGAGATTCGCCGGCAGGCTGATTCCTCAGCGAACAGCGCCAAGAGCATCAGCATCCTCGCGAACGGCGATGCACAAGACATGGCACTCGCGCTCATGAGCCTCGACTCGCTGTTTGATGCAAATGAGGTCGATCTTTCGAGTCACGTTCTATTCAGAACGGCACCTCAGTCATTCGAGAGGCTTGGGGCTCTGGGGATTGTCTGCTCGGCAGAGCGGGTGGATGGCACTGATGAGGCGCAGAGCGGTTTTCCGCCGCTGCACTTCGACCACAAGGTGTTCACGTTCACAGCGCTGGTTCACTCCATAAAGCAGGCACCAGAGGGCTCGGTGTTCTTCCTGGAGAACGTCCACGCGCTGGCACCGCTTCCGGATTGCACCCTGACCGCTTCCCTTCGAGAGCTGCGGAACTTGGCCTACAGCCACAATTGCTATTTCTATGCAGGCTGCGCAACGGCCGGGACGTTCCCAAGCAGCGCGATCGCAGAGGGTAAGTTCCATTCTCTGCACCCTGACGTTTCAGGCAGTGAGACCTTCAGTGACTGCCTGATCAATATGCGGGTGGATGCTGATGACGATGTTGTTTTCGGCTACGCCGAGTCGCGTTGGTTTGCATGGTCTGAGGTTACACTCTGACGGTCGCTGTGCCTCCGGTACCTCACACAAGTGAACATCTCTTCTGACAAGGACTAAAGATGGCAAATCAATACACGATCAAGAATTTGCGCCCGACTACGACCGCCCTGCGAGCAACCTACTGCACGCTCTTCATCTTGATGGTGGCTTCAGTGACCTACCTGGGTTTTACTATTGCAGTTCAACCGGAAGGGACGGAGATCTACAAGCACGCCATCGGCGTTTTCCCAATTTGGATGCAAATAGTCGTGGCGGGAGTAATTGCGATCACGCTCCTGTTATTGGGTCTTTTCAGCTGGCAAACACTACCAGCCCCCGCCAGCAAGGTTGCGGAGCTGAATGCAACAGCAGACAGCTTTCTGTCAGAGCACATCCAGCGTCTATCCAAAGACCGTAGCATTACCCGCAGCGAGCTGAAGCTACTGCGCAGCTACCAACCACAGGCCTGACGCAGCACCAGCGCCAGCACCGGATACTGACTGTTCTCGATGCGTTGAGACAGTCAGTCCCATCCCCCAAGCGTCACCCACACTCCCCCGCCTCGCTCCCTCTCGCGATTGCCTTCTACGCTGAAGCGCTACCAGTTTCGCCCGCCCTGCACCGCTCGATTCCGCCGTTACAGTGACTATCACTTCAGTCATAAACGCCAGAGGGCACGACCATGAATGACATGCGCAAGAAAGGCCTGGCAGCGGCACTGTCTGCTGTCGAGAAACAGCTGGGCAAAGCCCCCATCCGTTACACGACCAGCGATGGGTCAGTAAAGCGTCCGCTGGTGTACTCCACCGGCTCTCTCTCTCTGGACATTGCTACCGAGTGCGGCGGCCTACCTGCCGGGCGCTTCGTGGAAATCTATGGGGGCGAATCCAGTGGCAAGACTACCTTGTGCCTCCAAGCAATCGCTCATGCACAACGCCTCGGCGCAACGTGCGCCTTCATTGATGCCGAACACGCTCTGGAACCCAGCTATGCCCAGCGAATCGGTGTGAACCTGGAAGAAATGCCTGTCATTGCTCCTGATACTGGTGAGCAGGCTTTCCAGATCATCGAGACCCTGATCCTTTCGGGTAGCGTGGACATTATCGTGGTCGACAGTGCTGCCGCCCTGCTGCCCAAGTCGGAGGCCATGCACATCACCCCCGAGATGAGTTCAGCTCAAGCAACCATGATCGGGTTCGCCGTCAAACGCCTGACCCCGTTGGTGGCACGGCACAACACTCTGGTCATTTTCACAAACCAGATCCGCTCGCACTTCGATGGTATCGACGGAGAGACAGAGGTGACCCCATGCGGTCACGCGCTGAAGCACTACCTGAGCATGCGAATCTGCATGCGCGCAAATACACAGCAGCACAACAAACCTCTGCCTGGCTCCGAAGTCCTGTGCACCATCGTGAAGAACAAGCTTGGACCGCAGTTTGCCGAGGCCACGCTGTACCTCAACTATGGGGTTGTGCGTGAGGTCGAGCTGGCACGTATCGGCCTTGAGTACGAGGTGCTGACCAAGAAGCACGGCGTGCTCTACTACGGGGACGTGTGCCTGGGCAGCAAACCAAGCGAGATGCGGGCTGCTTTGGCTGAAAACCCGCAGGTGGCCACCCAAATCGAGATGGATATTCGAGATCGAGCTGGGATCACCGGCGATCTCAAGGAAGCAGCGTGACAAGGGGGGCAATGCCCCCCTTTTCTATTCAGAAATCACGTTGTTTGTCGTTATCTATGTCTCGATCAGGGCCTCCAAACTTCGCGTCTTTCTTCCCATCGTTGTCCAAGTCCGTATCCCAGCCGCCCTTGTCCTTGTCGATTTTATTGTCGTTATCAACGTCACGGTCATACCCGCCGCCCCAAAATCCTGCTTATGATCATTGTCGAGGTCGCGGTCATTTCCTCCTGCCCCGTGATCGGTCTTCCCGTCATTATCGAGGTCACGGTCTGAGCCGCCGAACTGATAGTCCGTGCGACCATCGTTATCGAGGTCAACGTCCGCAGCGAATGTGGGCAACGACATAGCGCACACCAGCATGGCAAGGCTAATTAAGCGCAGCATCAACAAAGACTCCTTCCTGAATATCCGTAATGTCTGACACCGGTTATGCATGCTCGTTCGTTACTGTAAAGTTGCGTTTTCAGAAAGCTTTCGCCTGGTGCCACGCTGAAGCATCAGTCTTATCGGATAGGGAGTATCGACATGGGTTTGCGCTTTTCCAAGCGAGTGACATTGCTGCCAGGTGTGCGGGTCAACCTGAGCGGCTCTGGAGTTGGGCTTTCTTTGGGCCCTCGCGGCGCTTCTGTAAGCGTCGGGCGAAGCGGGGTTTATGGAAACCTTGGCATCCCAGGAACAGGCCTTTCCTACCGTACCAAGTTATCGGGCGGCGCTGCTCAGGGACGCTCTTCCTCCAGGCAAGCCACTCAGCCGGTTCAGGTCATCGTCACACTCAGCGATGATGGCGAACTCAGTTTCAGAGACGAGACTGGTGCGCCGGTACCACCAGCAATCGTTAAGCAGTTCAAGGCCGAGAATCGGGATGCTCTCCAGGGCATGCTTGAAGCTGCTGCCGTGCGGATGAATGAAGACCTCGAAGCCTGCCTGAATATCCACATGGGCACCCCGGCCCCTGGCTCCGTCGTCCCGGCTCCAGCGGCCTTCGATGAATCGAGCAAACCGGTAGAGCCTCCGCACCAGAAGATTGGCTTCTTCGATCGATTGTTCGGCAAGGCTGCTGCCATCGAAGAGCTTAATCGTCAAATCTCCCAGGGCTATCAGGAGAATCTTTCTGAGTGGTATCAGGAGCAGCGGGCGCATGAAACGCGCCGGGCTCAAATCGTAGATGCGATGAAGCGACTACCTCAGAATGATGTTCCGGCAATGGAAGTCGTCGCTGAGTACCTGCTAGACCGGATCACCTGGCCGAGAGTGACAAACATCGGCTTCGGGATTTCAGCTTGTGGCCGCGTAGTAGGCATCGACCTTGACCTTCCGGATGAAGACGAGATCCCAGCCACCTCAGCTGTGGTAGGAAAAGACCGACTCAACTTCAAGAAGCGCTCAGAAGCTCAATCCCGGCGTGATTTCGTTTTCCTCGCCTATGCCTCTGCATTCCGTGTAGCTGGCGAGCTTTTTGCCGGACTGCCGACCATCGATAAGGTCGTTATCTCCAGCTACGTCCAGCGCCAGTGCACCGGTACCGCTCAAATCCGCGACGAGTACGTCATGTCTACCATCATCGACCGAGATGGTTGGAGCCTGATCAACTTCAGCCAACTGAGTGATATCGACCCGGCCTCTACCATTGGGATGTTCCCGCTGCGCGTGAAGCTGGATCGGTCATCTCGGCTGCAAGAGATCACGCCGTTCGAGATGTCCGACTCTTACGCCTGAGCCAGCAAGCGCTCAATTCTCAGCGCCATCTACAAGCGCCCTGCTGCCTCCACTTGGCAGCAGGTTCTCTACCCCGCGCCATCCCAATCCGCCCCTGCGCCTGAATCCCTTGCCGTTACTGTATGGCTAGGACTAGGACTCACCGCGATTTGGCAACCCCCACTTACGTCGTGGATCGCCGTCAAAGCGTGAGATACTTAGAAAAGTAGGGTTTTTTATGCGAGCGGATGAAATGATCTGGTTTCTACAGGGACAATCGAGTCAGCGTGATGTTATTGCTGGTGCCATGGAGGCCATTCAGGGGCGCGTCCCCGTTATGGCATCGCACCGCCAAGTCCGCCCCGAGGTAACCGAAGGTGCGGATATCGTCCTTAAAGAGCCTGACAGCGACAGTGATCGCGTCCAGTGGGCCATCGATGTCGCCAAGCACCGCGGCGTGAAGGTCATGCACGTAGGTCGCGCAGGGCGTGAGTTTGAAGATCGCCGGGGCGAGTTCGAATCCTTGGGGATTGATCTGGTAACTGGCGGGCTCTCGATCAAGACATTCGATCAGGTTGATGACAAGTCGGTATTCACTGCCGAAGCCGAAGCCGCTGGGCTGGCCGTCATCCCGGCAGTGACCGTCAGCAATGCTGCTGAGCTCAAGGCTGCAATTGATAGCATGCGGGGCAAGCACCAGGTGTGCGTAAAGCCAGCTCGCGGCATCTATGGCATGGGCTTTTGGCGGCTCGACGCAGAGGCTGATCCTTTCCGTTGCTTTGCCAACGCCGGCGATCACACCGTCAATGAGTCGGTCTTCGTACAGGCCTATGGTGACAGTGCCAACCAGAAGCCTCTGCTGGTCATGCCCTATATGGCTGGTTCCGAGTGCTCTGTGGACATGGTGCTGCACAAAGGGAAGGTCATCGCCTATTGCGGGCGTCGCAAGGAAGGCATGTACCAAACCTTCAGCTTCGAAGGCCCGGCCGTAGAACTTGCGATTCAAGCTGCCGAGCACTTCGGGTGTGATGGGATTATCAACGTCCAGACCCGTGATGATAGCGAGGGCACTCCCCACCTCCTGGAGATCAACCCGCGTTACTCGGGTGGTATCGGCTATACCCGGCTTGCCGGTATCAACCTGCCAGGCATCTTCGCGGCCTCTCGGCTGGGGTTCGATCACCCGCCTGTCGAAATGCTCACCGGGGTGATGCTTAAGGGCATTCCTACGCCTGTTCGCGTAGATAACCTGTTTCCAAAGTCAACTTTGACTGCATAATGCCAGTACAGGTTGGCACCATCGTGTCTAATTCGATTAGCTAGAGAGTTCAGGGAAGATGCTCAATTTGCCTGCCGGCGCAAATGCGCCAGTCAACACCTCTGCCATAACATTTACGCTGAGCAGCCAAGATCCCCAAGCCTGGGATCGAGCTGGGGTCGCCCTAATCCCTGTGGATGAGAAGCGTAACCCCTGTGGGCCGGCAGCTTTGCTCGCCTCCGAGGCGCATTGGAATGACTGGTTCGAGAGTGCTGGCAACGTCGGGTGCAACTTGCGCCTGGCTGAGCTGCCTGCTGAAGCCAGCCGGGTTCTGGTGGTGGTCTACACCTACGACGCTGCATGCCCGTTGGAGTTTGTTCGAAGCCTCGAACTCAAAATCAATGAAACCATCAGCATCCAGAACTCGCTACAAGGGATGGGCGAGGCTGCGCTGATCATTGCTGAGTTCTACCTGCGCAACGACCAGTGGAAAGTCAGATCGCTGCATGAGGCCAGCGCCTATGGCCTTGCTGCCTTTGGTCGCCGGATTGGCCTGAGTGTGGATGACTCGCATCCCTCTAAAGGCAGCTCTGGCCCAGGCCGACCGCGCGACAACGAAAGCTGCGCCTCTGCTACAGGCACTGGTTTCGCCGTCTCCAAGAACCACATCATGACGTGCGCCCACGTCATACGAGATATGCGCCGTTACCGGATGCGCTCTCTGGCTGGCAACTATGACCTGGAATACGTCATGGTTGATGAAACCAACGACCTCGCACTGCTTCGAGTCGTTGGCAAGGTGGACCTTGAACCTGTCGTGTTCAAAGATGGGCCTAGCATCAATCTGGGCGAGGCAGTGGTAGCCGTGGGCTATCCGCTCTCTGGGCTCACTGGTGGATCTGTTGCCGTGACTCAGGGCGGAATTTCGGCCCTGACCGGCGTCCGTTCTGACTCCAGCGTCTTGCAATTCACAGCGCCCATCCAGCCTGGGTCGAGTGGGAGTCCTCTGTTCGATATGGCTGGCCAGGTCACGGGGATGGTCACATCGGCTGTGACTGATGCGCAGAACATGAACTTCGCCGTGAAAGCCTGCCTGGCGATGTCCTTCCTCGAAGCGGCACATCTTGTACCTCAGCGATCACACTCTGGGCCCAGCATGGCCGCCCATGAGCTGGTCCGGAAGGTTCAGTCATCTCTCTGGATGATCGAGGCTCAGGCTTAAGCAGCCTCCCTTGAATTGAGATTGACCGCCGTTACGTTCATTGAACACCCATTTTGGATGTCTGCTGTATGAATGAAGTTTCCCACAACGCACGAGTGCTAAGCGCCGCCCTTTTGAGAGGCCGGCTCTCTGTGCGAGTCACCGCCGCAGATGCTTCGCCTGAAGCCCTATTCGGTTTCGCTGAGCGCCGCAATCCAAAGCGTGCCTTTCTATTCGTGTCCAAAGTGCTTGGCCGCCATATCCCGGTCGCGCCTTCGGTAATGCAAGCCAGCTTCGAATCGCTGGCGAAGAAGATCCCATCTGACCTCCCTGGCCCTGTTCTGTTTATCGGCATGGCAGAAACTGCCGTTGGCCTTGGTGCAGGTGTTCATCGCGCATATTCCAAAGGTCGAGATGACACTCTGTATTGGGTCAGCACCCGCCATCCGGTAGGGACTGAGCTGTTCGCTCGATTCGAAGAAGAGCACAGCCATGCGAGTGCTCACCTGCTCCACATGCCGATCGATCCCGAGCAGCGTGAGTTGCTGATGTCTGCCCGGTCTGTCGTTCTGGTCGATGATGAAGCCTCAACTGGCAATACCTTCATCAACTTGCTCTCGGCACTTCAGGAGGCCGGCCTCTCTCAGGTAGAGCGAGTGGTAACCGTCACCCTGACAGACTGGTCCGAGGGCGCTGTAGCTCGCCGTATCGGCTCTCATGCCGAATCGGTGTCCCTGATGTCGGGCTCGTTCCAGTTCGACGAAGATCCGGACGCACCAATGCCGGAGATGCCCGAGGTTGGGACGGTTGCAGCCGGGGAATGGCCGCTGGTCCCATCAACAGACTGGGGCCGTCTTGGTGTTACCCAGCACATGGACACCCTCGCGCCTGATTTTCGTGCAGCGTCCGGTGAACGCATCCTAGTGATCGGCACCAGTGAATACGTCTGGCGGCCATTCCTGCTGGCAGAGCGCCTTGAGAAGCAAGGTGCACAGGTTCACTTCGGTTCCACAACCCGTTCCCCTATTGCCCTGGGGCACGCCATTGGCCATGCACTGTCGTTCTCCGACAACTATGGGCTGGGCATTCCGAACTTCATTTACAACGTGGCACCCGGTCAGTACGACAGGGTGATCATTTGCTGCGAAACCCCTGTGCAATCAGTCGATCCGCGACTTGTTGAGACACTCCAAGCCGAGGTTATTTCTGATGGCCAATAACAAACCGCTCATTTTCGTCGACCTGGACGATACCCTTTTCCAAACCGCCCGGAAGATGGGCCAGGGAGAGCGTTTCCCGGCAACTCTGGACGTTGATGGCAACCCCAACGGCTACATGAGTTCGGTGCAGAAGCAATTCGTTGAGTGGCTGATCGCCAGCGCTGATGTTGTTCCTGTAACAGCCCGTAGCGTTGAGGCCTACAGCCGCGTCAGGCTGCCATTTACACAAGGTGCCATCTGTTCTCATGGTGGGGTGATCCTTACTCCAGATAACCAGCTGGACGAGCAGTGGCACGCCCAGATGGAGAGCGACCTCGCGCACATCCAAGGTCGCCTGCAAGGGCTCAGCGACACCACCTTGCAGATTGGTACCGATCTGGGCCATTCACTGCGTGGCTGGGTGGTTGAGGAAGCAGGCCTTGAGCACTACGTAGTGACCAAGCGCAATGGCGATGACGATGCAGTGCTTACTGAGGTACTAGGGGTCGTTAAGTCCCGCGGGCTCTTGGAAGATTTCTATGTCCATGGCAACGGCAACAACCTGGCCTTCCTTCCCCATGCCCTGCAAAAGCAACGCGCAGTTCAAGAGTGGATTTCCCGTGACCTGAAGATCAACGGTGAACGCCCTCGACTGGGCTTCGGTGACTCCGTTTCTGATCTTGGTTTCATGACCGAATGCCACTGGTGGGCAACGCCGCGTGTTGGCCAGCTTGCAAGCCGAGTTGTGGAGGCGCTTATCCATGATTGAATTCGCAACTGTGGGTTCCGGCTCCTATCACCCGTCTGACGTTCACTTTCTGCTGCGTCCGATGCAGATCGACGCAACGCCGGTTGAGGAAAAGGAACGCCTGATCCAGACCAATCAGCGCCACTACTCGGAAATGATCAGCAATGAGTCTGCCCCTACGCAGACTCACATGGACCTCTATGCCCGAGCCCTTGCCCAGAATGGGCAGAGAATGGCGACCGATGTGGTATCCCTCGCTATGGCGCTGAACGCGCTATACACCGGGCCCACGATTGCACTGGTCTCGTTTGTGCGTGCTGGCCTCCCGCTGGGCGTTCTTCTGAAGCGCTGCCTCAATGATCTGGGCCGCGATGCCTCTCACTATGGGTTGAGCATCATTCGGGACCGTGGCATCGACACGGTAGCCCTCGAAGCGGTCATCAAAAAGCATGGTGCCGAGAACATCGTCTTCGTAGACGGGTGGACCGGGAAGGGAGCTATCTCTGGCGAAATTCGCCGCAGCCTCGCGGGTGACGCCCGTTTCCCTGCCGATCCACGCCTCGTTGTGCTGGCTGATCCTTGCGGTAAGGCCTGGCTGTCGGCATCTGCTGAAGACTGGATTATTCCGTCTGGCATCCTGGGGGCGACTGTTTCAGGTCTGGTGTCGCGTTCGATCTGGCCACAGGACGGTGGCCTTCATGGGTGTGTGGTCTATGAGCACCTGAAAGATTGCGATGTCACTCGCGGCTTCGTTGATGACATCCATGCGCTGACCGAGAAGGTAGAGAGCGCTCCCGTATCGATGCCGTGGACTGCCGAGCAAGCTCAAGCACTCCAAGCCAGTGCGCTAGGCGTAGTTAATGGCCTGGCTGCCAACCATGGCATCACGAACCTCAATCGCGTAAAGCCGGGCATCGCTGAAGCTACGCGAGCCGTCCTCCGTCGCGTTCCTGACCATGTACTGGTCCGGAGCCGAGATGATGAAGACGTTCAACTGCTGATGCACCTGACGGAAAACGCGGGGATCGCGGTCGAAGAAGCCGGTGAACAGCTTGGGCCTTACCGGGCAGTGACGATCATAAGGAAGGTGAACTGATGAAGAAGGTCTCCCCATTTGCACTGGGTGCCACCCTGTACATGCCCGCTACTCGCACCGACCTGCTCAGCGTGGTGATGGGTGAAAAGCTGCAAGGCCTGCGCTCACTGGTTGTCTGCCTAGAAGATGCCGTATCTGAGATCGACCTGGATGTAGCTCTGGCGAACCTCGAAACGCTCCTGATGGATATTGACCGCCGCGGCGGGCGTCCAGAGGTTGGTCCGATGATGTTCGTCCGCCCTCGGAATGCTGATATGGCAGCGAAGCTCTCCGCCTGGCCGCTCATGCGCCATGCAGATGGCTACGTCATGCCGAAATTGAACCTCAGCAACATTGATGCATGGGCAAAGTCGGTCGAAGACACCGATCTGTATCTGATGCCGACCTTGGAAACCAAGGAGGTGTTTGACCCCACCGCAATGGTAGAGCTCCGAAATGCGCTTCTGGAAACCATTGCCGATCGCGTCATCGCTCTCCGCATTGGCGGGAACGATCTGATGGGTTGCCTTGGCCTGCGCCGGCCGCAGTCCACTACCCTCTATCAGACCCCGATGGGTTATGTCATTCCCATGCTGGCTGGTGTTATGGGGGCAGCCGGCTTCGCGCTCACCGCCCCGGTGTTCGAGCAGATTCACTCCCAGGACCTTCTCAAGGCGGAACTCGACCTGGACATGGCGCACGGTTTGGTAGGCAAAACCGCCATTCATCCTAGCCAAGTAGCCATCATCCATCGCGCCCTGCAAGTCAGCATTGATGACTTGAACAGCGCGAAGGCGATCCTCAGCGATGCTGCTCCTGCCGTCTTCCAGTTCAACGGTGCGATGTGCGAGCCAGCGACTCATCTCAAGTGGGCAGAAAATATCGTTGAGCGTGCCCGCTGGCATGGGCTCCGGACGGAAAAGACTGCCAATCTCTCGGGCGCACCCCTGACTCTGATCGAGGCAGCTGGCTAATGCAGTATCAGCAGCCCAATAAGCCGGTTCTATCAGTGTTCGATTTCGATGGGACACTGACCTACAGAGATAGCTTTACGCTGTTTCTCAGGAGGGAATTTGGCATCCGCACTTATGCAATTGGGCTGCTGCGAATGGCATTGCCTTCGCTGAAGTTTTTACTAGGTATTTCAAGTCGGGATGAATTGAAGCAGCGGCTGATCAATACCTTTCTATGCGGCATTTCGGCCGATAGCTTGGCTCAGCTTGCTGAGGATTTCTGCGAGAAATCTTGGCCGACTCTCATGCGCAGCAAGGCTTGCGCCGGTGTTAGCGAACAGGTGAACGCGGGTGCAACTGTCACCCTGTGTTCTGCCTCGCCAGAGATTATCCTTCGGCCATTTGCACGAAGACTTGGGGTTGAGTTAATTGCAACCCGCCTGGAAGTGAGTAATGGAATTCTGACGGGCTTAATTGACGGGCAGAATTGCCGGCAAAGTGAGAAAGTATCGCGTCTAATTTCGGCTTATGGTGACCTGAAGAGTTTCCATATTCGGGCTTGGGGAGACTCTGCCGGCGACAAGCAATTGCTTGAAGCCGCAGACGAGCCTTATTACAGGTGGTTTCACTGAATACCGCTGCTTTTATGTGGGGAAAGCGGCACTAGCATCGTCCCACGCAATGGAGAGCAATAAAGATGGCACTTACTCTGACCAAAAATCAGTCGATCTCGCTGGCCAAAACCGCTGGTTCTTCTCTGACACAAGTCAGCATGGGACTGGGTTGGGACCCGGTGAAAAGCAAGGGGCTTCTGGGCAAACTGCTGGGCGGTGGTGGTGAGATCGATCTGGATGCTTCCTGCCTGCTGCTTGATAGCAACAAAGACCCGATCGACGTTGTATGGTTCCGACAGCTGGCCTCTAAGGATGGCTCCATCAAGCACAGCGGCGACAACCGCACTGGTGAAGGCTCCGGTGATGACGAGACGATCCATGTGGATCTGAGCCGTCTCCCGGCCGGAGTTCAGTACCTGATGTTCACGGTCAACAGTTTCACTGGCCAGACATTCGACAAAGTAGAGAACGCTTACTGCCGCCTGATGAATCGCTCGAACAACACCGAGCTTGCCCGCTTCAATCTGAGCCAGAAAGGCAGCCACACCGGCGTCCTGATGGCTTACCTGTCGCGCAATGGTGGCGATTGGCAGCTGACCGCACTCGGCAATGTTGCTTCTGGCTTCACTGTCCAGGAAATGGCATCTGACGCTCGCCGGTTGATTGCGTAATGGCGTCCCTGGTACCGGGGGGCAATGCCCCCACTCCCAATGGCGAGCTAACCGTATCGGTCACTTACACTCCGATCTCTGGGGCTGACATTGATGTGTCGGCCTTCCAGTTGACCGGTACCGGCAAGGTGCGTGGTGATACCGACATGTGCTTTTACGGCCAGAAGAGCGTCTCGAACGGAGCGCTAACTCTGGTCGAGAGCAGCCCAGGTCGGGCTGTGTTCAAGGCGAACCTACAACGCCTTGATTCAGCCATCGAGAAGATCGCCCTCACTGCAACCATCTACGAGAACCGGGCCAAGTTCTCGGCCTGTCCATCGCTGAGTCTTCGGATCGAAGGCTCAGCAGGTGGTGAGCCTATCGACGCCTCCCTGACTACCACCGGAATGATGGAAACCGCCCTCATCTTGGGCGAGTTCTATATCCGCAATGGGCAGTGGAAGTTCCGAGTGGTTGCTCAAGGCTTTGCTGGTGGGCTGGAGCCTTTGGCCAAGAATTTCGGCATCGAAGTAGCAGCGGAACCCGCGGCTCCAGCACCTGCGCCAGCGCCAGTACCGAAGCCAGCTCCTGCTCCTGCTCCGGCACCGGCACCGGCACCGGCACCCAGCAAGATCAACCTCAGCAAGATCAGTCTCGACAAGAACCAGCGCTCGATCAGTCTGGAGAAGAAATCCGACTTCGGCGAGATCAAGATCAACCTGAACTGGAACCGTGGCAATTCAAAGGGCGGCCTGTTTGGCCTCGGCAAGGCAAAAGGCATCGATCTCGACCTTGGCTGTCTATTCGAGCTTCAAGATGGCTACAAAGGCGTCGTTCAAGCCCTGGGCAATGCATTTGGCAGTTTCAGAGATGATCCTTTCATTGAGCTAATGGGGGATGACCGTACCGGTGCTGTTTCAGATGGTGAATGGCTCCGCGTTAACGGCAAGCACTGGAACGAGATCAAGCGTATCTGTGTATTCGCCTACATCTACGAGGGTGCGCCGAATTGGGCATCCACTGATGGTGTTGTGACGATCTACATCCCGGATCAACCTCCGATCGAAGTTCGCATGAACGAGGAAGGTGGTCGTTTGGGCATGTGCGCTGTCGCACTACTTGAAAATGATCGAGGGGCCGTTAAGGTCAGTCGAGAAGTACGTTTTGTCAAAGACCACCTGGTGCTCGACAAGACCTATGGCTGGGGCCTGCGCTGGTCGGCTGGCTCTAAGTAACTGAACTGCTGAAAGGGGAGCTCTCCCCTTTCGGATGACGAGGAAGAAACATGCTCGATTGGCTGAAAAACAACGTCGAATCGGCCCGCTCCAAGCTCGCCCTTGAGGTCACTAAGTTTAAGAACCGTGACTTCATGGATGCTTTGGTTGCCGGTTGCGCTCTGGTCTCTGCTGCTGACGGGAACATCAGCGCAATCGAAAAGCAGCGCATGGCCGGCTTCATTCAAAACTCGGATGAGCTCAAGGTCTTCGATCTGAAGGACGTAATCACTTCCTTCAATGGCTTCTGCCAGAAGTTCGAGTTCGACGCCGAGATTGGCAAGGCTGAAGCGCTCCGTGCCGTAGGCAAGATCCGTAACAAGCCTGACGCCGCTCGCCTGCTGGTGCGGGTTTGCTGCGCCATTGGTAGCTCTGATGGACAGTTCGACGAAAGCGAGAAAACTGTCTGCCGCGGCATCTGTGTAGAGCTGGGTCTTAACCCCGCTGACTTTGGACTTTAAGGACTCATCATGGAAACAACTAGCACCGCTATCGGCTTTCCGCCGGCGACCCTTGCGGTATTCATCGGCCTGGCTGTGATCGCACTGGCCATCGACCTGCTGACCCACAACAAGGACAAGCCCGTCACCCTTGCCAACGCCTCGATGTGGTCGATCTTCTGGGTTGCCATTTCGATGGTCTTTGCCGGTTATCTCTACATGACTCACGGGCCGGCAGTCGCGAGCCTGTTCGTCACTGGCTATGCCCTTGAGAAAGTGCTGTCAGTCGATAACCTCTTCGTGTTTATGGCAATTTTCGCCTGGTTCAAAATCCCTGACGGCTTGCGTCATCGTGTCCTGTACTGGGGCATCATCGGCGCAATTGTCTTCCGTGGGATCTTTGTGGCCATCGGTACCGGACTGCTTGCTTTCGGTCCGTGGGTCGAGATTGTCTTCGCGGCAATCGTCGCCTGGACTGCGGTCATGATGCTTCGCTCTGGCGATGATGAAGACGAAGAAGAAGACTACTCGCAGCATATTGCCTACCGTTTCGCCAGCAAGCTGTTCCCGGTATGGCCGAAACTCTACGGACACAACTTCTTCGTGAACCGCAACCAGCTTCAGGTTGAGCTTCAGAAGCCTGAGAACAAGGGCATGACCCTGGTTCAGAAGGGTTTCTGGTTCTCTACCCCGCTGTTCCTGTGTGTCTGCGTCGTTGAGATCTCGGACGTACTGTTCGCCTTCGACTCTGTACCGGCAATCATTGCCGTCAGTAAGGAACCGCTGATTGTTTACAGCGCCATGCTGTTTGCGATCCTCGGCCTGCGTACCATGTACTTCGTTCTGGAAGCTCTGAAGCGCTATCTGGTGCACCTGGAGAAGGCTGTGATTGCCCTGCTGTTCTTCATCGCTGGCAAGCTGGCGCTGAACGCAACCAATCACATCTGGCACCACGGTTACAGCATTGATCCGAATACCAGTCTCGCAATTGTCATGGGTGTACTGGCGATCGGTATCGTTGCAAGCGTTCTGTTCCCAGAGCGCGAAGAAGAAGCGAAAGAAAACGCTTAATCACAACAGCCATGTAAAGGAGTTGTTTCTATGGCACTTTCCCTGCAAAAAGGCGGCAACCTGTCGCTTGATAAAGTTGCCCCTGGCCTCGTAGAGATCATGGTCGGCCTTGGCTGGGACCCACGCGCCACTGATGGTGCGGAGTTCGACCTCGACGCTAGTGCATTCATGCTCGGCGCGAACGGCAAGGTTACCGCTGAATCCGATTTCATCTTCTACAACCAGAAAGAATCGGTGTGTAAGTCGGTGATCCATACCGGAGACAACCGTACCGGTGCTGGTGATGGTGACGACGAAAGCCTGGTGATCAACCTTCCGAAGGTTCCGGCTCATGTTGAGAAGATCGTTTTCACCGTTACTATCCATGACGCTGATGCCCGTCGTCAGAACTTCGGCCAGGTAGGCGGCGCGTTCATCCGCGTCGTGAATCAGCAAGGCGGTGCCGAACTGGTTCGCTTCGACCTCGCTGAGGACTATGCAACCGAGACCGCCATGGAGTTCGCAGAGCTGTACCGTCATGGCGGCGAGTGGAAGTTCCGTGCCGTTGGCCAAGGTTATGCCGGCGGCCTGAAAGCCATGTGCGCTCGCTATGGCCTGAACCTGTAAAACAACCGTACTCAACAAGGAGCAACAACAATGGCAGTTAGTCTGAGCAAAGGCGGTAACGTAAGTCTGTCCAAAGAAGCCCCTGGCCTGACCGAAGTGGTCGTTGGCCTGGCGTGGGATGCCCGCTCCACCGATGGCGCTGAATTCGACCTGGACGCTTCCGTGTTCGTAGTCGGCGAAAGCGGCAAGGTGCTGAACGACGGCTCCTTCATCTTCTACAACAACAAGAAGTCCCCGTGCGGCAACGTCGAGCACATGGGTGACAACCGCTCGGGTGCCGGCGACGGTGACGACGAGCAGGTCAACGTGAAGCTCTCCGGCCTCGCAGCTGACGTTAAGCGCCTGGTCTTCGCCGTGACCATCCACGAAGCAGAAGCTCGCAAGCAGTCCTTCGGCCAAGTATCCAACGCTGCCATCCGCGTCCTGAACAAGGCTGACGGCAAGGAACTGGCTCGCTTCGACCTGTCCGAAGATTCCGCTCTGGAAACCGCGATGGTCTTCGGCGAGCTGTATCGCAACGGTGACGAGTGGAAGTTCAAGGCCATCGGCCAGGGCTTTGCTGGCGGCCTCGGCCCACTGGCTTCGTCCTACGGTGTGAACCTCGGCTAATTGCCTGAAGTACAAAAAACTCCCCCACACCGGGGGAGTTTTTTTTGGGAGTAAGCAATGTCCAGATTCTGTTACTCAATTGCTCTGGCAGGCCTTGTATCTCTGTGCGGCCAACTCCAGGCTGCCAGTTTTGATTGCTCTAGAGCATCAACCTTTCAAGAAGATACGATTTGCCAAATCGAGACTCTCAGCCGCCTCGACGAACAACTCAGCGCCGCGTTCAAAAATGCGATGGCGGTGAGTGACGATCCCGAGGGTCTGAAAAGCTCGCAACGCGGCTGGCTTCTTGAGCGCGATCAGTGCTTCAACGAGATTTGCCTTCGGCAAGTAATGGAGTCACGCATAGGAACGCTTGAGCGTCAGGTGGCAATGAAGCAACCGGCACCTGAGCCTGTTGTGGCCGAGCCTGAGATCGCGCCTCCAATGCCAGAACAAGAGCCGCCCGTAGAAACCTACCAGCCGACACCCAGTCCATACCTGGCACCTGCAATCAGTGAGGGGCAGGACTACGGCTACTCATCAAACCTTCCTCCGGAAGGACACCAATCAGAGAAGATGCCGCTGGCGCTCAAGATATTCTTGGTTTTCATTGCGGTGGTCTCTATTGCCTCGATAATCTTGCACCACCAGGGCCGCCTGACCATCTATCAGGACTACACAGACGCTACCTTCACAAGCCTTATCCCTCTTCTGTCTGTTGCCCTAATGTGGCTTCTGGGCTGGCTCGAAGTGCCTTCACCTTACGGCACGTACGCGGGGTACGGCCTGGGCATCATCATGGCGATAGTGGTGATCCGAGCGACCTATCTCGCGAATGGGCCCTCACTCTGGTTTGTCATGGCACTGATCACCAAGACGACCATGATCTCGTTGTTCTATCTACTGATTATCGCCCTGATGGCTGGCAATTCTGCGCGTAAGCCGGGTGAGTCGAGACGCGCATTCGAGAGCCGCAGTCGACGTGAGTCACGAGAGCGAACCGCAGCGATGATTGCCATCACCGCCATCTTCACTTGGCTATCTGCGTGGCTTTGTCGAGACAGGTACTTCTCCCCGCTGGGAGACTACCTGGCAGGCCGTAATCAGCAACAAGGTTAAAACGATGACCACTTCATCTCAGTTAGCTGTAGCCACCCAATCCAAGGAAGAGTTGCTTCAGTCGCGCCTACGGCATGACATATGGGCAACGGCAGCTGCTTGCCTGGCGATTGTCTGCGGGGTTTCCATGGGCATGCTCAAATCCGGCATGCTCTTTGGAGTGGCAACGGTCGCACACGTAATTATGGCGTATGCCTTCGCAATGATCATGGACTCTGGCAACCAGGTTGAAGGGAAGCTCAGAGCCCTCAGACGCGCCACCGCTCCAGATTATTCTGGCGATCAGGATTTGAAGCACGAAGCCTGCGGCGGCCTCTAATGTGCCAATCTTCCGCAATGCGGAAGAAAAAACGCACCGAGGGTTTCCCCCCGGTGCGTTTTTTATTGGTCCAACCAGTGTTACTTGAATGTGAGCCCGATGTGATCTCGGCCCGTTGTAAGCGACTTGATCCATGCTTCCTCTTCGGTTCTGGACGGGAAAATTTCCTCGTTAGAACTCAGGTAGCTGTACCAGTTCTTACCGTCACCAAGCGGCTTTCTGCTAACCAGCAATCCTCGCGCGGTCACTGTGTAGAGACGGCCATTTACGGTGAGGTCGACCTGCCGCTTCAAACGGCGTTCAAAGAATCCCTGGAACAGGCTAGGGGCTTCGTTGAACTGGCTTTCACTCGCAGCTATAGCTAATTGCATTTTCTCGCTCCTGAGGGAGCCACCCCCACTGGGCGGCTGTCCCAATGGGTTGTTCGGTTTCCCGAAGAGTTGGTTTGTTGAGTGCTTACAGTCAGCAGGGAAGATCGAACTCTGCTGCTCCGAACCGCTCCATCAGCGCGCTATCGTGCTTCTCTGCGCTGTATGGGTTGGCCGGCCCGTACTTGATCCCATCTTGCGTGAAGCACCCGTTGTAGCCATCCAGCCACGCCCGATGAATCTCGGTGCGCGCCAGTAGCCTGCGGATGCCTCGTGGGATTTGCTTCTTGGCATAGCCGGTGAAATACGCCTGCTGGAGCAGACGAAACTTCAAGCGGCCGTACAGGGTAGAACTAGGTTTGCTTGGAGATTGAATCTCCAGTTTGTCGTCCATCGATCAGCTCCAGCACCTGTTGAGCAGCAGGTAATTTTTTGGGGATCACCAAGTGCTCAAGGGCTTGGTGTGTTGGGTTAAAGACACACCAAGCCAGGCCTGCGGGCAGGCCTGGTAGGTTACTGAGGGAAAGCTTCCGGTGTTACGCAGCCAACAGATAGTCTTCGGCGTGAGCAGCAATCCAACTTGCCGGATCAGGCATTTCGGTTTGCGCATCAACGCCAAGCTGGCCCGCCGCGTCAGGATAGTTGTCGTGTGAGTTGATTCGATGAGTCTTGGTCGGTGGGCGGAAGTGAGAGCCGTGTGGCGCGTTATTCGATAGAGCATCGGGAGTGGGTGGTGCGGCAGATGATGCC
>Ga0247725_1000524_pt1 | contig 26896 bp, 28 predicted proteins | sample OKSTACKMCFT3sol_FD_183021 | JGI IMG/M metagenome (GOLD analysis project Ga0247725, IMG submission 183021) | Subsurface sediment microbial communities from gas well in Oklahoma, United States - OK STACK MC-FT3-sol | ecosystem: Environmental > Terrestrial > Deep subsurface > Rock core/Sediment...
GGGACAGGCAGATTTGTCGTTGTATTTCAGCAAAGCACCATTCGCAGAGATTTCAGACTTTAAGAAGTTCTCTTTAACTGCTGATGGCTCATTAAACTGGAGTGGTAACGAATTATCTGCTGCGACATTGAGGGCTATCACCCAAGGCGAACACAAAAACATAGACACCAGCTTTGATGTAAAAGAGATGGAAACTGTGATTAAACAGGCGTCATGGGATTCGATGCAGGAAGGGCGCCCTGATATTTTGCAGGCCGCTGTTCGCTCTTACGTTGAGCAATTTGGCCATAGTCAGGTTATTGCCAAAGCGGGTATTAAAAGCCGAACCAGTGCTTATCGCTCCTTAAAGCCAGAAACCACCCCCAACTTTGCCACTCTGGTGCAGCTTGGCCATGCTGTCATTGAACTGGCTAAAGACAAGTTAAAACAAGCCTGATTTTTAAAGCAGAACACTGAACTCCAGCTCTAATGCCACTGCATTTTTTCACGAATAAAAGCCGTTAACTGGTTGGCGTTAGCCTGATGTTGCGCCACTCTTGGGTGCTGGCCGTAGCCGGTAAAAGGGAAAAACAAGGTGTCCAGTTGAGTATCTCCCTGCTTCTGCAGGTTTTTCACAGCCTGACGGACATAGTTGGGCCATTGCTCTGTTGCTGTGGCATCCATGCTGCCTAAGGCGCAAATAATCTGTGCTTTGGGGTATTTGCTGCGAATAGTTTGAATAAATTGCTGGTAGGCGGCGATACGCTGTTCGTCGTTTGGCAGAGGCTGCAGACGTTTTTCGTTGTCTATAAGCCATTTGTCATTTTGCATTAGGTTAATCAGCACCAGATGTGGTGTCCAGCTGCTGAAATCCCAGCTGCTGTTATTGTTGCCGACAGCGCTTAATTGGTCGTAAAACTGTGGCATGGTGAAATCAAACCAACTGATCATCACCCCTATGCCACTTTGCGAAATAGTATGAAGTTCGGCATTCAGCGCTCTGGCCGCTATAGCGCCATAAGCAAGGTAGTTATTTTTCTCTGAGGCCAGATCATCTTCACCGTTATCTGCTGCTTCATTGCCCGCGCCGCTGCTGATAGAGTCGCCGTAGATTTCCATCCGGCGCTCTGGGCGTTGTGGTAGCGTCAGCAAACTGGCTTTGTTAGCCAACTGCAGGCCTTTAAACTGGCTGGCGCCTTCAGCACCTTCAGTACGCTTGTAAATCTCAAGGCTATGAGGGCCTTCAGTCAGGCTATTGCTGATCAGATAGCTGTGTTCGCCTTGTTTGGTTTGCAGCACGAATGGATGAGTGTCTTCGCCATCAATAATGACATTAAAAAAATTTTTGCCTGCAGAGTCGTCCAGCACCACAGTCAGGCTTTTACCGCTGAAGTTAGCCTTGATACTGGTGCCAGGCCATGACAGCGAAGGCGATTTAGCATTGCTAAAATCAACGCGGCCAGTGTATAAAAACTGGCTATGGTCTGCGCTAATAAAAGTGCTGGCTGTAGTGGTGCTGCAAAAAAAGGCCAGCGCTACAGGGAGCAGCAGGCGTTGGCAGAGGGCTTTTGTAGGCAATGTAAGTGATGTCATAGTCAGGCACTTTTTGTTTGTAAAATTACGATGGTAACAACAAAATAAAAATTACAAAACAATACCTTGGCCCCGCAGACAAAACAGGCTTATTTTAAATGTGTGCCTGAGCTGTAATCCGGTATTTTTGCAGAAAAATACAACCTAAGCGGGTGTACCCTGCATTGTTTTTACCAGTTAATAAAAAAGGAATAAGAATGTCAGAGATAGCCACAACACCAACCCCACCTTATTACGCAGTGATCTTTAGCTCTCTTCGCACTGAAGGCGACCATGGTTATGGCGATATGGCGGATAAAATGGTGGCGCTGGCTTCGACACAACCGGGTTTTCTTGGTATAGAGTCAGCCAGAGAGGGCTTAGGCATTACGGTGTCCTATTGGACCGATCTGGAGGCGATCCGGCTGTGGAAAACCAATGCTGAACATTTAGTCGCGCAGAAGCTGGGGCATCAACAATGGTATAGCAGCTTTAAAACCAGAATTGCCAAAGTAGAGCGTGACTATGGGAGCTAATCCCTTTGTTGCAACCTGTGTTGAGCCCTGATCACAGGTTCTTCGTCGCGTTCAGGAAATGCTAAGGTATAACAAGAGGCTAAGGTGCTTTTGATGCTCAAAGGATTAAATCACATCACTATAGCAGTCAGTAACCTGGAACAATCCTTGTTATTTTACTCTGACTTGCTTGGTATGAAGGCGCATGTGCGTTGGGATAAAGGCGCCTACCTTAGTCTGGGGGATTTATGGATTTGCCTGTCCTGCGATGAAGTATCACCCGCCAAAGATTATTCTCACCTGGCTTTTGATCTAGCTGAACAGGACTTTCCGGCTTTTGCCACCAAGTTACGTCAGGCTGGTGTGAAGGAGTGGAAGCAAAATAAAAGTGAAGGGCAGTCACTGTATTTTTTGGATCCGGATGGCCATCAACTGGAGGCTCACTGCGGCGATTTGCATAGCCGGCTGGATTCGCTAAAAACGATGCCTTATTCCGGGCTGATTTGGTTATAGAGCAGGGGCTGGCATGTCAGAGCATCGTATTTTCACCATGAAATTTTGCTCCGTTTATCCGCTTTACGTGCAAAAAGCAGAGCGTAAAGGCCGCACTCAAGCAGAGGTGGATCAGATTATCAGTTGGCTGACAGGCTATAGTGCTGCCGAATTACAGCAGCAATTGGAGCGGGGCTCTGATTTTAGACACTTTTTTACTGTGGCTCCGGCGATAAACCCTAATGTTGCTTTGATTAAAGGTGTGGTCTGTGGTGTTCGGGTGGAAGAGGTTGCCGATCCTTTGATGCAAAATATTCGCTATTTAGACAAGCTGATTGATGAGCTGGCGAAGGGTAAAAGCATGGAAAAAATTCTGCGCTGCCAGCTGCAATTAGTATGAGTTTACCAGCCTGTGTTCCTTAGCGTAACTGCTGGGCGATTGGCCTGTATGGCGACTGAAGGCGGTGCTGAATGCACTGGCTGACAGATATCCGATGCGATCTGCCACTTCTGCTAAGCTCACATTCTCCCGCCTTAATAAATCTTTCGCCAGTGCCATTCGCCAGTGCAGCAGATATTCCATAGGCAATATACCCACAGTGCGGGTAAAACGCTGAAAAAATGCGGTGCGCGATAAAGCCGATAGTTGTGCCATAGCTGCAACTGTCCAGCTCCGGGCAGGGTCGCGGTGAATTTCGCGAAGAGCCAGGGCTATGCGCTCATCGGCCAGACCTCTTAATAAACCTGGTGGTGCCTGCCCTGTGGCTGTGGAACGCAAGGCTTCAATCAATAAGACTTCCACCAGCCTGCTTAAAACAAGGTCCTGACCAGCCAGAGCACTTTGGCATTCGTCGTTAATCAGACTCACCAGCACAGGCAGGCTTTTACTTTGGCGCAGATGCACTATGCCCGGCATCAGAGAAACCAACAAAGCAGAGTCGGGCGAATTAAACTGAAAATATCCTCCTAATAATCGCACGTCAGCAGGCCCCTCTGTGCGGCCGTGACGGATTTCTCCTGTCGCTAAAGCCGCAGCTTTGGAGTCAATCAGTTGTGGCGTAACTTTATCAAAACCCGACATGGTAAAACCCGGCGTGGTCGGCAACAAAATAAAGTCACCTGCTTGCAAAGTCACGGGATCCTGGCCGTCCACGGCAAGCACACAACTGCCTTCGAGTACAGCGCAAAAGCTTGGATAGCCAAAATCAGAATAACGTACAGCCCAGGCTCCGGCACCACTGATGCCTTTGGAAAATACAGTGCGGGGTTGTAGCAAGCTGATTACTTCTGTCAGTGGATCCATAACCTTGAACTCTATGTAATGAAATGCGCACTATCGATTATAGATAGTACAGTTGATGTTCGCTACTTTAACCACAGCGAAACTAACTTATGGAGATGCTATGAAAACTGTACTGATCACGGGTTGCTCATCTGGTTATGGCCGGGAAACCGCCTTGTATTTTTTGGCCCAAGGCTGGAAGGTTGTCGCAACCATGCGCACACCAACAATGAATGGTTTTCCTCAGTCCAAACAATTAAAAGTGTTAACTCTGGACGTAACTCAGGCCGACAGTATCAAAGCCGCACTAAAAGACGCTGGCCCTATCGACGTATTGGTGAACAATGCCGGTATTGGACTTTTTGGTGCTTGTGAAGCCACACCCATGGCGACAGTGCGCGAAGTATTTGAAACTAATACCTTTGGTATGATGGCTATGGCTCAGGCGGTGATCCCCCAATTTCGGGCGCAACAATCTGGTCTTATTATTAATCTGACTTCAAGCGCTGTCTTGATGCCTATGCCTTTAGTGGCCGTGTACACCGCCAGTAAAACGGCTATTGAAGGTTTTAGCTCCTCTTTGGCGCTGGAGTTAAAGCCCTTTGGTATTGAGGTGAAATTAGTGCAGCCAGGTTATGGCCCAACGACCAGCTTTGCCAGCAATGGCGCTGAGCGTATGCAAGGCTTGATCACCGCGGATTATACTGATTATGCCCGGACCGTATTTGCAGCTTTTACACAGGTGAAGCAATTTACCAAAGAGCTGGATGTGGCTGAAGCTGTATTTCGTGCTGCGAATGACCAGTCTGGTCAGCAACGTTTTCCTGCTGGTGCCGATGCTCTGGCTTTATCTATGGCTTAAAATCAGCAAATTAAAGTCACAGTACGCTGCCGTATTGCTGTGACTTTTTGTTCGTGCCTCTTTGCTTTTTAGCATAGGTTTTATGGCAAACTAAGGTACTGAGTTCTAAACCTTATTTGATCGTGGGACTACCACCTTATGACTCTTGATTTACTACCGGATAAACCTTTAGCCGCTATGTTGTTTGATATGGACGGCACCCTCATCAATTCTATTGCTGCTGCAGAAAACGTTTGGGCCAGGTGGGCCAGATCTCATGGTATTGATGTTGAAACCTTTTTGCCCACTATTCATGGCAGAAGAGCCATAGACACTATTGCCAGTCTAAACTTGCCCGGAGTGGATGCAGCAACAGAAGCGGCTTACATCACCCAAGCCGAAATAGCTGAAGTGGAAGGCGTTCAGGAAATTCCTGGTGCAGCGGCTTTTTTAAAGCAAATTCCGCAAAACCGCTGGGCAGTAGTAACTTCGGCTCCGCGTGAGTTGGCATTAACCCGGCTCAAAGCGGCTGGTTTGCCAATTCCACAGGTATTAATCACGGCCGAAGATGTAGAGCAGGGTAAACCACAACCTGATTGTTATTTACTGGCCGCAAAAAAGCTCGGCGTGAATTGTGCCGATTGTCTGATTTTTGAAGACGCAGAAATTGGTATACAAGCTGCACTGGCCAGTGGTGGGACACTAGTGGTAATCACTGCAACTCACACTCAGCATAGTCCGGCAGCTGCGAGGGGGCAGCTTGCTGTGAAGAATTATAGGCAGCATGGTGCTCTGCTGTTAAGCAAGCTGAAGCCAAGCTGAAGCAGGTATAGCAATTGTTACTGCAAATCAGGGGGTATTAAAAAACCGCATGCTTCTATCCAGATTTATGTGTTTGAACAAAAAGAAAATTCAACACAAACAGAAACCTTAAGTTTTCTTTAAGCTTCGTCCATCACACTGCATGCTAAATCGGTATGCAGGAGTGTGCTTATGTTGTCTTCCTATCAATTCGAACAATCTGTTGCGCTGAACTTGCCTCAGTCATCCATTGCCGCTCTGTCAGTGACACAAGGCAAAGCGCTGTTGCAGTTGGTTAAAGCATCAGACGCAAAGCGCGCTTCTATTGAACATTTTATCGCTTCTGGTTTTGCTAAGGCTTATCAGGCGGACGTTCATAGTTTTATGCCAAATTTGCTTGGAGTAAGCAGTGATAGCGAGTGGCAAGCTGTGCTTGGATTGCGCAGTGCGGCACAAACAACATTGTTTATCGAACAATACTTGCCAGCGCCAGTGGAGCAGATGCTCGCAGCAGAAGGCGTAAAAGCAGCGCGCTCGCAACTTATAGAAATTGGCCACTTGTACGCGATTAACAGACAAAGCCTGTTACAGCTGTTTGTGTTAATGGCTTACGCTCTGGACCAGTTGAAATTCAGGTTCTTGTTATGTGCTGCAACAACTCAGGTGCGCAGTATTTTAAGCCGGCATGGCATCGAATTGACGGAGCTAGGCGAAGCGAAGGCTGAAGCTTTAGGCGAAGACGCAGTCAGTTGGGGCAGCTATTACGATACTAATCCTAAAGTCTGTTTGATGGATTTAGCCGCTGTAACCCGATTGATCCACAGCGATGAAAAGTTAACAGCGCTGGCTCATCAACACTGGCCACAGTTGCATCAGTTAGTGGCAGGTTTAGCGGAAGGAGAATGTTAATGCGGATTGAATTGCCAAAAACCGCTGTTTTACGTGATTTAGCGACTGGGCTGATCTATACCGAGACTCAAATCAGCAAGCAAATAAAGTTATGGCAGGAATTGTTGTTGGGCTATGGCGCGCAACGTATTGCTCTGGCTGCCGATAGTTCAGCGCAATGGGCTTTGCTGGACCTTGCCTGTTTAGACGCTGATTTGCTTTTGGTGCCGCTGCCTACTTACTTATCAGACAGTCAGTTGACTCATGTGATGACTCAATTGGAACCTGACTTTTACATCTCAGATAAAGAGCAGCAAGGGGCAGAATTTACTTTGCTTGAACAGGTCGGGGATTTATTGCTTTACAGACGTGAACTACAAAGTTCAGGCGCTACTATTCCGGCTACTTGTCAAAAAATCACCTTCACTTCAGGTTCGACAGGGCAACCGAAAGGCGTATGTTTATCGGCTCAAAGCCAGCTTGATGTTGCACAGAGTTTGCTCCAGCGAATTAACCAGGCTGCTCCAAAGCACTTGTGTTTGTTGCCTTTGAGCACCTTACTTGAGAACATCGCTGGTATTTATGCTCCTTTATTGGCTGGTGGTGAAGTACTGATTGCGCCAGACTCTATGCGTGGCTTTAGTGGCAGTCAGTTGACTAATCCTCAGGCGCTATTAGCATTAATCAGTAGCTCAGCCCCTAAAAGTTTGATTTTGGTGCCGGAGTTATTGCAACTGCTGGTAATGGCTCGCTCTCAAGGCTGGCAAGCGCCAGAGTCACTGGAGTTTATTGCTGTAGGTGGCGCTCATGTCTCCCCGGTTTTATTACAGCAGGCTGCTCGTCTTGGTCTACCTGTACATCAGGGGTATGGCTTAAGCGAATGCGCTTCAGTAGTGGCTTTATCTGCTGCTGACGCACGTCAGAGCACAGCTACAGAACTAGAGCTGGTGGGTACGCCTTTAGCGCATCGTGAGATTGAAATCATCGATGGCGAGATAGTGGTGAAACAGCCGTTTCTGGGTTACCTCGGTGATACGGCATCGGCGAGCGATAAAGTCTTTACCGGTGATTTGGGTGAGCTTGACTCACAAGGCCGGTTACGTATTCTGGGACGTCGTAAAAACCTACTGATTTCAAGCCTCGGACGCAATATTTCACCGGAATGGCCAGAAGCCTTATTGACCCAAAGTGGTTTGATCCGTCAAGCCGTGCTGGTTGGTGATGCTCAGCCTTTTTGTGCAGCTTTACTCTATCTGGCGAACCCACAAGCCGCACCATTAGTGCCAGCCTACCTGGACAAAGTGAACCAAGAGTTACCTGATTATGCGCAAATCAAAGCCTATCAGCTGTTAACTCAACCTTTATCAGTTGCTGATGGCACCTTAACGGCGAACGGCAGGCCACGCCGGGCTGAAGTTGTTAAAAAATACCAAAGCCAAATCCATGATTTATTTGTTTCTAACACTGTAATTGGAGAGTCCTATGAGTTTTTATCAAACGCTGGTTAATGCCACAGAACAAGAGCGTGCTTATTTACTGGATGCTCCGATGATCCGTCGCACTTTTGCCGGTGACTTTACGTTGGATCACTATGTAGCCTTTTTAAATCAGGCCTATCACCATGTGAAACATACAGTACCTCTGCTGATGTCTGTTGGCGCTTTATTGCCAGAATCAAAAGAATGGCTGCGTGAGGCTGTGGCTGAATATATTGAAGAAGAACTTGGCCACCAGGAGTGGGTGCTGAATGACATAGCCGCCTGTGGTTATGATAAAGAGCAGGCCCGCGCCAGTACTCCGGCTTTTGCGACTGAACTGATGGTGTCGTACGCCTATGATTCGGTGCGTCGTGTCAGTCCATTATGCTTCTTCGGCATGGTGCTGGTGCTGGAAGGCACCTCTATCGCTTTGGCTGAACAAGCGGCCAGTAAAATTGCCGGTACTTTACAGTTACCACGTAAAGCTTTTACTTATCTGAACTCGCATGGCGCATTGGATCAGGATCATATTAAGTTCTTCGAGAGCCTGATGGATAAAATCACGGACCCAGCCGATCAGGCGCTGATTATTCACAGTGCCAAACGCTTCTTCCACTTATACGGCGATGTATTCCGTAGTTTGGAGCAACCTCATGGTCTGAGCAAAAAAGTGGCAGCACAGGAGGTCTTGGCATGAGCGTTTTAGCAGGCAAAACTGTGCTGCTGACCGGGGCTACCGGAGGTATTGGAGCTGAAGTCGCCAGACAGTTAAGTGGAGAGGGGGTCCGCTTGATTTTGACCGGACGTTCTGTCGAAAAATTGCGCAGCCTGCAAAGCCAGTTAGCTGCTGAAACATTGGTTTTTCCCTGCGATCTGACCAGCGAAACTGATCAGCAAGCTTTACTGCAGTTTTGCCAAAAACAAGGCGGCATAGATGTGTTGATAAATAATGCCGGCATCAGTCAGTTTGGTTTATGCCAGCAGCAGCAGTTTGGCGATCTGGTCAGCATTAATCTGCTGGTACCTATGCAACTGTGTCAGTTATTTTTGCCTATGCTGCGACAGCACAAAGGCCAAATTGTCAACGTGGGTTCCGCTTTTGGCAGCATAGGTCATCCGGGTTTTACCGGCTACTGCGCCACCAAGTTTGGTTTGCGTGGTTTTACCGAAGCGCTGCAGCGTGAGCTGGCAGACAGTGACATCCAAGTAAAGTACTTTGCGCCACGAGCTACAGAAACAGCTATTAACTCAAGCGAAGTAGTTCAGCTTAATCAACAGCTGGGTAACAGTATGGATAGTCCGGCCTGGGTTGCGCAGCAGCTACTGAAGCAGTTGAAGTCGAATGAACTGCGGCGTTTTCTTGGCTGGCCTGAGCGGATTTTTGTTCGCCTGAATGGGATTTTTCCCGCGCTGGTGGATATGGGCTTAAAAAGTAAATTAACACTGATTGAATTAATGGCTGTGGGCAAAAACCACTAACGAGGCAGATATGAATAACCTGGTAAAAAAATTAGTTTTAATCCCCGCTGTATTTTTAGTTCAGATGGTTCAGGCCGACGTGTTGCAGGATATTAAACCCTTGCAAGACCGCTGGGCTGAAGTCAATTACAACATGACTGAGGAGCAAAAAGAAAAAGCTTATCCAGAGTTGTTAAAGCAAGCTGATGAGGTAGTGGCAGCAAATACAGGCAAAGCCGAGGCTTTAATTTGGCGTGGTATTATTAAGTCCAGTTATGCCGGTGTCAAAGGTGGCTTAGGCGCTATGTCACTGGCTGAAGAATCCAAAGCTGATCTGGAAGCCGCTCTTAAAATAGATAGTCAGGCTCTGCAAGGTTCGGCGTACACAAGTTTAGGTGTGCTCTACTATAAAGTCCCAGGCTGGCCTATTGGTTTTGGCAGTGACAAAAATGCGAAGCAGATGCTGGAGAAAGCTCTGAGTATTAACCCTCAAGGTATTGATCCTAATTATTTTTATGCTGAGTTTTTAACAGAAGAACGCGACTATAAAGCCGCCATGAGTTACATTGAAAAGGCAAAACAGGCCGCACCTCGTCCTGATCGTCTAAGTGCCGATCAAGGTCGGTTACAGGAAATTGCTGCATTGGAAGCCAAAGTAGCTAAAAAATTAAAACGTTAATTTGGAAAACGTAGGGGCGTGGGTTTATCCCCGCCCGTCACACATTACAATCAGATGCTGTTTAGGGCTTGTCCCTTTCGCATTCAGGTTTGGATAAAGGGGCATGTATGAGACTTTTGTTAGTCGAGGATGACTTAGATTTGGCTAAAGGATTGGTGCTCGCTTTGTCCAGTCAGGGCTTTGCGGTCAATCATGTTAGTTTAGGTCAACATGCCTTGAGTAGTATCAAAGCGAGAGACTGCGATGCGGTGATCCTGGATTTAGGTTTGCCGGATATGGACGGCCTTGATGTGTTAAAACAGAGCCGCCAAAAAGACACGCATTTACCCGTACTGGTATTGACTGCCCGCGATGGTGTTGATGACAGGATCCGTGGATTGGATTTAGGCGCTGATGATTATCTGGTCAAACCTTTTGCCATGCCCGAGTTATTTGCCCGATTGCGGGTCATAGAAAGGCGGATGGGGACAGCTGCGACGCATTTAATTAAGTTGCAGCAGGTGGAACTGGATACCAGCGCGCATTTAGCCCGGGTGGATGGCGAGACTGTCAATTTGTCACGCCGTGAATACATGTTACTGAAAGAGCTAATGGAGTCCGCAGGACGTATTAAAACCCGTGAGCAGCTTGAAGCCAGTCTATATGCCTGGGGTGAAGAAGTTGCAAGCAATGCGCTTGAAGTGCATATTTCCAATTTACGGAAAAAGCTGCCAAAAGATTTTATTAAAACCTTACGTGGTGTTGGCTACAGCGTCAGTGCAACCCCAGCATCAATCTGATATGAGTAAAGTATGAGATCCTTGCGTCGGTATTTAGTCACAGTGCTGATTGCGCTCTTTACGCTAATCAGCTTTGTGGCTGCTCTACAAAGCTATAAGCAAAGTGCCAGCAGGGCCGAATCTTTGTTTGATCAGGATTTGCAAGTGCTGGCGTCCAGCTTATCGCAGCAATACCAGGGCGGATCTCAGCAAGAACTTGGTTTGGCCCTTCAGGTCTGGCAAAAAGGTAAGCTGGTGTATCGCAGTGCATTGGCCCCCGAGAGTTCAATGTCAGACAGCGAAGGCTTTAGTGAGCATAATTTCGGTGGTAAAAGATGGCGGGTGTTCCGGCAGACGCCTACAGATTTGCTGACCATCATAGTGGCTCAGCCGTTAAAACAACGACAACAACTGGCGGATGAAGTCATCACTGCTTCCATTTACCCTGTGGTGTTGAGTTTGCCGCTGCAGGCGTTGCTCATTTGGCTGGTCGTCAGTAAAGCATTATCTCCTATTAACAGATTCTCAGCCCAACTCTCCTCGAAAAAAGCCAATGACTTAAGTCCGGTTGTTTTGGAACAAGTGCCTGCAGAGCTGGATCAAATGCTGAAAACAACCAATCAATTGTTTGCCCGTTTAGCCGATGCTTTTGACAGAGAAAAACGTTTTGCCTCCGATGTAGCGCACGAACTGCGCACCCCTTTGAGCGTATTACAGGTCAACCTGCATAATGCATCAGCACGTTGGCAACAATCAGGCATAGGTGATCCGGAAGGTTCAATGCTGGCGTTACAGGCTGGTGTAGAACGGATGAGCACTTTGATAGAACAAATTATGCTGTTAAACCGTACCAACCCAGAGCACTTTCAGGCACGAACAGACCATTTGGACTTAGCGGGATTATGTCGGCAGGTGGTAGCAGATTGGTACCCACAAATTGAGCAAAAACAACAACAAATAGAGCTTTTAGGTGTAGAGCATTTAACGTTAAGAGGTGATGCTTTTGCATTGCGTTTGCTGGTCAGTAATCTGGTTGGCAATGCCAGTAAATACACTCAGGTTGGAGGTTGTATTCAACTTGAGTTATCTGCTGATCAGGACAGAGCCATGCTGGTCGTTCAGGATAATGGCCCTGGTATAGCGCCGAGTGAGTACAGCCGGGTCTTTGACAGGTTTTACCGGGTAGGGGGTGACAGACATCAATCCGGCACTGTAGGCTCGGGTTTGGGACTGGCGATAGTGCGGGATATAGTGGCTTTGCATCAAGGGCGGATCAGTCTTGGTGCCGCAGATTTTAGTAGTGGATTAAAAGTGACAGTGGAACTGCCCCTGTGAAAAAAAACAGTTGAGAGAGCACAGTTGAGAAAAAACAGGAAAAAGGTATTACCCATTACGCCTCTGTTAATGCTGGCTTTGACTCTGCCCGTCGTGGCGGAGCAAAGTGTATTTGAGCTGCATATTAAAGATCATCTGTTTCAGCCTTCAGTGCTTTACGTGCCGGCAGGGGAGAAAATGAAATTGCTGGTTTTTAATCAGGATCCTTCACCTGAAGAGTTTGAGAGTTTCAGTTTAAACCGTGAAAAAGTGATTTTGGGCAAAGGCAAAGCCACCTTGTTTATTGGTCCACTGGATCCTGGGAAATATGAATTTTTTGGCGAGTACAATCCTGACAGTGCGCAAGGAGTATTAATAGCTCTACCTGAGCAGGAATGGCTGAAGCACAAGGCTAAACATGCTGATTAATACGGTTCTTATGTTTTTACGTGAATTACTGCCGCTTTGTTTGCTGCTGGCGACTTTGCTGGTATGGCACCGTAGCCTTTGGCGTCATTTTGCTTTGTATTTCGTCCTGCCTTCAGCGCTGATGTTATGCCTGATTAGCCTGAAGATGGTATGGATCTCGGAATTGCTGGATGGTCTTGGACTGGAGTTTTTGTATAGTTTTTTATATCTGAGCTGTTTTGCTTTGTTATGTGTGGCCGCCAGAAAGACCAGCTATGCACTCTGGTGTTCAGCACTTGCTGCGGCTTGTCTGTTCAGTATCAGTGGCAGTAATTTGTTGCTTTATATCTGGTTGCCTACACAAACAGAAAACACTCCCGCAGATCTGGTGTTAGGTTCAGCCCTGGGGGTGGGGATCGGCGCTAGCATAGCCGTGCTTTGGTATTACTTGCTGACTGAACTGAAGTTGTGGCGTCACCAGAGTTTCGCCTTGCTGCTGTCTTTCACCGGAGCCCGGCAGGTCATGATGGCGACGGCTTTACTGATACAGTCCGATTGGTTAGTTGCAGGTCCACAGCTTTGGCAAACTGAACAGTTGCTGTCGGAACAATCCGAATTGGGGTTCTTTTTGCAGGCACTGATGGGTTATGAAGCCACACCCGGCTTGTCTCAGCTGTTACTGTATATCGTGTGTTTAGTGCTTTTGTTCTGGTGTTGCAGCTTTATGGAGAAAAAAAGATGAAGCTTTACAGCAAAAAAGCGGTGATAGAGGCTTTGTGCTTTGTTTGTCTTGGTAGCAGCACTTTGGCTTTGGCCGATGGCCGCGTTGTGGATAAAGTCTATCATCCCTATGTACAACCGCTGGAACGCAGTTTTGAATATCGCTATTTTTACCAGCGTCAGGCTGATCATCCGGATAATAATGCCATGGGGCAAAAACTGGGCTACGGTTTTTCTGTGGCTGAGCGCGCTGCATTGGAAATTTATGCGATAGCAGACAGGGTAAGCCCGGAAGATTACAAGTTATCTGGTTATGAGCTTGAGCTGCGCTGGATGTTGACAGAACAAGGCCAATACAGTGCTGACTGGGGCATGTTATTTGAGCTGGAGCGGCAAAATAACCAGGATAACTACGAGTTCACCACTGGTCTTTTAATGGAAAAAGAATTTGGCCCAACCAGCCTGACGTTAAATGCTCTGGCTGTGTATGAATGGGGCAAAACATTAAATTCGGAATGGGAGAGTGAGTTCCGTGCCCAGTACCGTTACCGCTGGTTACCTGCAGTGCAACCTGCTATTGAATTGTATGCCGGTGAAAACTACAAAGGCGCAGGCCCAAGCCTGATGGGGGTGCATAAGTTTGACAGACAAGAGCAACTGAAATGGGAGCTGGCCGTGATAGTAGCCATCGATAATCAAACAGTAGATCGCACCTTACGTTTTGCCTTGGAGTATGAGTTTTGATAGCGCAAATCAATGCGCTGCATGTAGCTTCTGAGCTGCAATGCATCTGGCCTGTTGAGCACATTTCCCCTTAGTTCCCGGTTTATGTTAAGGCCCCGTCATGCCAGTGCGTGCTGAGATTCACTTGGCTTTCACCCGAAAAACGGTTTAGTTTGCTGCTCCTAAAAGTTTGCATGAGCTCACCTCAGACTTGGATAGCGGGTACCTTTTTCATCAGAACCTTTGCTCCACTTTAAGTTGAATTTCCCAGGAGCTTACCGCTGTGGCACTTCCCACAGGTTTAGACAAATCAAGATGGATGACATGGTTGTTGCTGGAACGTGACGAATAAAATCTGGCACCAAGGCCTACTGCTCCCAACCAATGTTCAGCTTCATTTGGCTTTAACATATCAGCGTCAGAACGCAAAGCGGCTAGAAAGGGCGCAGGGTATTGAATATCTCCACCACTGGCACGGCCAGCGTCGGCAAAAGCAACAAAACCAAGATCCAGTAACTTGTAAATAGTAATTTGTGGATACCAGCGCAGCTCCGCTGTTGCTAACCAGCGCTGAGTGCCTTGTTGATACTGCACAGGGTAGCCCCTGAGTCCGGTTTCTCCACCTAAATCTAACGGCTGATCCAAAAAGTTACGGCTACGTTTATCGTATTGCAGCTTGGTGTACAAGGTAAACTGGTCGTTCAAAGGGTAAAAATCTTCTGCTTTGGCCGCTACAACAATCTGATCACCGGTCTCAATACCCAGCATTGCATCCAATTCTACAGAGAATAATGTCAGATGAGCAGCATCACCAAAGCCTTTTTCTGACAGCCAGTGCAGCTGATAACCTAACGACTGGTCTTCTGCAAGATCTGAACTTTGTAGTCCAAGTCTGAATTGGTGGTGCCAACCTAAATTAATATCTTCACTGTGATTAATCAGGTATACGTCGGATAACACCTTATAGTTATGCTCTTTGTAATCGAGACCCAACCAAGGGTATTGATAGCGCCTGTCTCTGGGTAGGGCTAAGGCTGGCTGAAACGGATCTTCGTTAAATAGCCATTGATTAGAGCTAAAACCAGCTAGTAGCCTCAAGCTGGTTCGCGCGCGGTAATCCAATAGCCAACCGACTTGCAGGTCAATTACTTTTTGTCTGGTGATAAACAGATTTTCCAGCTTTGCATTGTGGTAAATCTGTTCCAGCCTTTCGTCACTGAGCCATGCCAGCTTGTACATAAGTTCAGTGGTATCCTGATAAAAGGGCTTATCAAGTTGCAGGGCTGTTCTGCGACCATCGTTGTTTTCAGTCCATTCCATATCGGCATAGCTATGGTCCAGCTCTGGGTAGCCTAACAAAGACAGAGGACTTGAGACTTTGAATTCATAGCCCTGACGCAGATAATCTGATTGATATTTTACCGAGGTCCGTACGCCGTAGCCGAGAAAATTATCTTCTTTAAAACCAAGGGAGTATTTGTTTTTTCCGCTGGTTCGTCCAAGTCCCAAATTGGGTAACAAGCTCCAGTTGTCCCAACTTTCTACTTTAACTGTTCTGCTGCCGTCAGCCTGGCAGGGGGGGGCTACAGTAACACGAGCATCGCGTAAATAAGACTTTTCGCGCAGTAAGCGCTCGGCCTCTGCCAGATCATCGCTTGTGACTTTATCTCCTTCTTTGATACTAAGTTCTTTGCGTAGAGCTGAAGCCTGGCTATTGATATGCAACCAGTTTGCAAAACGGTGCAGCCAGATCGTATCCGCAGAACTTTCGTCAAAAATTGGGTTGGTTTGCATTTCAATTTTGTTGATAACAAATGCGGCTTCTGTCACTTCGGCTTGTTCTAAGCTGCCTTCATCCCTCGGTTTTGCCGGACTTTTCACCATCTCACATAAATGTTCCAGCGTCACTTGTTGGGCTTGAAGCGAGCTACTGCAAGCCGTAGCGAGCAGTAGCAGAGGCAAAGCGGTGGATCTATTCATAACAACTCCGGTAGCTAAAGCCAGGTTTGGTTAAGCTTGATTTAGCAGGGATGGAATATGTCCATAGCAGGTTGATAAACTGTTGTCTTAACCTGAAACATGCCGAGCAAACTGTGGAATAAGTTATCGTGGCTAAAACTTTGATCTTGTCTGGCGGCCAGGCAACTGCTGGCCAATTGTTGTGAGTCGGCATAGCTGCCAGACATCCACCACAACATAGGCACTCTGGTTTGAGCCTTAGGCGCCATCCAATAAGGTAAACCATGCAGATAAATACCGTTTTCGCCCAGAGATTCGCCATGATCCGACAGATACAATAAAGCTGTCTGGTTTTGCTGTTGGTTGTTTAATCTGTTGATCACACCAGCTAACAGGCTATCTGTGGCTACTATGCTGTTATCATAAGCATTTACTACTTCTGTGGTTTGACAGAGTTGCAGTTGTTTGTCGGTACATTCAGGTAGGAAAGCTTTATCTTTTTGCGCACTACGTTTGAAGTATTCCGGGCCATGACTGCCAAGTTGGTGCAATACGATAAGCCTGTCCGTTGTCATCGGTTTCCGCAGCTGTTGTTCCAAAGCCTGCAATAAAACCTCGTCCAGGCACTGTCCCTCAACGCACAATGGATTTTGCTGCTGCGTGAATAACAACTCTGTCTCTACGCGCTGGCACACACCTTTGCAGCCTGAATTGTTATCAAGCCAAACGACTTCTATACCAGCCAGACTTAATATATCCAGTACATTACTGCTGTTTTTCGCAATGGTTTCGTCGTAGTTCTGCCTGCCCATATTGGAGAACATGCAGGGCACTGAGTGTGCGGTTGCGGTGCCACAAGAGCTGACGTTGCTGAAACTTGTGACAGACAATTGACTGAGTTTTGGGTTAGTGGCGCGGGCATAGCCATTGAGCTGAAAATGATCGGCTCTGGCTGTTTCCCCCAGTACCAAGACAATGAGACGGGGTTTGGCAGTTCTGGCGGATAACGGCTGAACCGCATCTTCACCCTGTCGGATAAATTCCTCAGGGAATTGTTTTTTTATCTCTTGACGGGTGAAAGATATCGCAGCAGATACAGGGCTAAAAGGCAGAGCTAAATGCTTCACTTCTCTGTGGTTACGAAAAAAGGGTGCTAAGTCTGAATAACCTGAAGCAACCAGACTAAACAGACTCAACAGCACTAAAGTTAAAGCAACGAGCCAGTGGAGTAAAAACTGCTTATTTGATAAAACCCGCACTTTAATCAATCCAATACAAAGTAAAGGAAACAACATCAGACCAAGAACCTGCCATACCATGCCAATAGTTAGTACGGATCTGGCTTCCGCAGTGTCTGTCTCAATGGCGTTCTGCAACATTTCTTTATCGATGACTATGCCAAAACTATCTATAAAATAATAACTTAGAGCGCCTATGGCGAAAAATGTCAGCAGCATAGGTTTTTGCAGACGGCGAAAACTAAAGAGCACCAGTAACAATAGGTTCAGTAGAAATAAAATGGCCATCAGGTTTAACTGCAGACCGTATTGCCCGGGAACCTTGGCCTGGACTGCAGCCAGAAAGGGGCCATTTAGCAATAAAGTCATGCCCAGAGCTGAGACTAAAGCAAACCAGAAAGGGTGCCATAAGCGTGATCCTGCTGAGCTGATAGCAGAAAGACGAACTTTGGAAGGGGATAAAATGGCCTCAAACATCGGAAGACTCCACAATAGAAAATGAAGGGCAAAGCGTTTCGTCTGGAATTTTTTGCAGCGAAGCTGTCTTTGCTCTGAGTTGGTCGTACAACAGTGTCGCTATCAGCCAGCAAATAGTGGCCGTTGCTATATCATGGGAAATAAAATGTGCGCCTCGTAGCTGTTGGACTAAGCCCAACAGTAAACCTGCCGAGGCTCCTATGCCCAATCCAAGCCAGGCCTGTTGAGGTTTGACTTCACGCCAGTAATAAAACAAGGAAAGCCACGCAAAACCTATGCTTGCATGTCCTGCTGGAAAGCATTGCGTAGCCGCCAGGCCGTCTGGCCTGGTGCTGAACAAGCCCCAAAATACACTGTGCCCACCGAATTGCTGTAAGTCCCATGGGCATTCCATTGGTAGCAAACGCTTCAGCAATGCCACTGAAATAAAACTCAGCAGCAGGCTGAGTAGCAAAATGCCAAGCGCCCTTTGTTTATTGCTTCTGTCTTTGCGGACATAGTGCCGCCAGAGCCAATAGCTCAGCAAACTCACCAGCAAAGCCTCATTGACGGTCCGGACATGGCGATGCAATAAAGTTTCTGTGAGCCAATGATGTTGTAGCAGCCAGCTATTTCCTTGCATCTGATACAAGGTTGAGGCCAGAGCAAAATCAAGTTCAGTGCCATAAGCCAGGCTAAAAAGCACTATGGCAACAGCAAGTGGGGCTATCAGATAGTGGGCTAGGTTAAATTCTGATCCTTTGTCTATCACAAGCCAGACCTTCGATGGATGATGTCAATGTTCGCTAGACTGAGCGCCAAAGCTTAAGACAGGCTTAAGCCAGATAAAATAGTTGGATTTAGTGAGGGAGTGCATTTAAGTATTTGAATTATATAGGTATATTTCTTTATTTGTTTTTGATGCGGTTTATGTTTTTCGTTTTAGACCTGGCGTCAGTCGCACTAATAAATACAAAAGACAGTGGGGAAGCCACTTAAGTTTTTCTTAAGCTTTCACTTATATGCTGACCTCTATCTCTTTGTTGAGGCTTGTTCATGTTTGCGAAAAAAATTATAAAAACACCGCTGCTTTCTTCTTTATTTTGTCTTGGTCCCTACCGTTATCTGATCCGCACCGCGGCACTGGGTTTGGTACTGCTCAGTCTTTGCCGGATTGGCCTTGTGATCTGGCTTTATGATCGGGTAGCGAAAACCGATTTGTTGTGGCACGTTTTATTGCAAGGGATCAGGGCCGACATTATTGTGATTGGTCTGTTATTGCTATTGCCTGTGCTGCTGGTGCCTCTGGCGTCGATGCGAGGCTTAGGCAAACTGTGGTTTGGCTTCAGTTACTACTGGTGTCTGACCGCTTTAGTGTTACTGGTGTTTATGGAACTGGCTACACCAGCCTTCCTTTTACAATACGATGTCCGACCGAACCGGCTTTTTGTTGAATATCTGAAATATCCAAAAGAAGTATTGTCCACTCTGTGGTTTGGCTTTCGGATGCCTGTGGTGTTAGGTGTTTTGGCGACGCTGGCACTGAGCTGGCTGATGCGGCGGATATTTCGAGCCGGCAATTGTAGTCTGAGTCGTTGGTCTATTGTTAAAACTGTTGGACTTTGGGGATTGGCGTTGTTGCTGTTGTTTGCAGGCATTCGTTCCACCACAGAACACAGACCCGCCAATCCGGCTTTGTTCGCCATTACCTCGGATGCCATGGTTAATTCTTTGGTAATAAGTTCTGCTTATTCAGTGCTTTATGCTATTTACAACCTGAAGCATGAAGCGCGCTCCAGTTCAGTGTACGGCACTATGCCCAATGACCAGATGCTGCACAACAGTCTGGATTGGCCCTGGCTGAAATCTTACCAATTTAGCAACCCGCAGTATCCGACAGCCCATTGGCAACAGGCTGTTGTTCAACGTGAAAAACCACTGAATCTGGTGATAGTGCTGCAGGAAAGTTTAGGCGCTACCTTTGTTCAATCATTGGGAGGTTTGGCTGTTACGCCTGAGCTTGAGAAATTAAAACAACAAGGCATTTGGTTTGATCAACTTTATGCCACAGGCACCCGATCTGTGCGTGGTATTGAAGCTGTGGTGGCAGGTTTTCCGCCAACCCCGGCGCAAAGCACAGTGAAATTATCTAATAGCCAGCAGCATTTCACTACTCTTGCGTCCATCCTCAAAGCAAAAGGCTACCAGACCCAGTTTATCTACGGTGGCGAAGCTCATTTTGACAATATGCGCAGTTTTTTTACCGGTAATGGAATTGAGCAAATAGTTGATCAAAGTCAAATGAAAAATGTTGCTTTTACCGGCAGTTGGGGGGCCAGTGATGAGGATGTATTTAATGCAGCACATCAGCAGCTAACGGCATTGCATCAGCAGAATAAGCCATTTTTCAGCCTGATTTTCACCTCCAGTAACCATGAGCCTTTTGAATTTCCTGATGGCCGTATCGATTTATATGAAGAGCCGAAAAATAGGGTCAATAACGCGGTGAAATATGCAGACTGGGCTATGGGGCAATTTTTCAACAAAGCCAAACAAAGCGCTTATTGGCAGGATACCTTATTTTTAATAGTGGCCGACCACGACAACAGAGTATATGGCGATAATCTGGTCCCGGTGGAGAAATTCCATATCCCTGGACTTATTTTGGGCGCTGATACCAAACCTGAACAACTCAATACTCTGGCCAGTCAAATTGATTTAGCACCAACTTTGCTTTCTATGATGGGCATATCGAGTTGCCATACCATGACGGGGCGGGATTTTATGCTGGATAAAACCAGCCCAGGCCGTGCTTTATTGCAGTTTGATAACTACTTTGCTCTGGTGCAACAAAAGCCGGATGCTCAGGACCTGGTGATCCTCAAACCTGATGGTAAAAGTGTAGCTGGTCACTATCAGCCACAGAATCAAAAACTGGCGCTTAGTGATCAAGCCGTCTCGCAATCTGCTCAGCAACAGGCTTTAGCGCTGGTGCAATTACCATCTTACTTATATCGTGAACAGAAAAACTCAAGCCAGGCGGCTTGCTTATAGCAGGTCATCGCAGCTGCATTGTATTTTATGCAGCAATCTAACAGTGGCTTGTGTGAAAAGGTTGATTTTTATTGCCCGCAGAGTAGTCTGGACGCTTTTTGAGTCAGAAGGATATGAAGTGAGCCGCACATTAATTATCAACCTGGCCACAGCTGATCTGAAGGCGGCCACTGACTTTTACCTGAAGTTGGGCTTTGGTTTTCATCCGCTGTTTAGCAGTGACAGCGCCAGTTGTATTGTGCTGTGCGACCACTTATATCTGATGCTTCTGACACGGGAGAAGTTTTCTACTTATAGCCCAAAGCCCCTGGTGGATAGTCAGCAGCAAACCCAGGTACTGAATTGCTTAACTTGCCAAAGCAAAGTTGAAGTGGATCAACTGGTACAGAAGGCCTTACAAGCCGGAGGAAAAACTTATAACCAGGCGCAGGAGCATCCTTTTATGTATGCCCGGGGCTTTCAGGATTTAGATGGTCATGTCTGGGAGCTGCTCTATATGGAAATGCTGCAGGCTATTGTTTGAAACTCGCTTCTTCAACTCAGTTGGGTATATAATCCATCGGTATTTTATATCTCCAAACTGACGCCTTTGCTGTCGGTGCATTTAGATAAGGATTTGAATTTTATGGCGGACGTTGAACATCGCCCAACTAACTTTATTCGTCAGATCATCGATGCCGATCTGGCTTCAGGCAAACACAATACGACTGTGACCCGTTTCCCGCCAGAGCCAAATGGTTATCTGCACATTGGTCATGCTAAATCTATTTGTCTGAACTTTGGTATTGCTGAAGATTATCAGGGCCAGTGTAACTTACGTTTTGACGATACCAACCCTGAAAAAGAAGACATCGACTTTGTTAATTCCATCCAACAAGACGTGAAGTGGTTAGGTTACAACTGGTCTGGCAATGTGCGTTATTCCTCAGACTATTTCGATACGCTGTATGGCTATGCGGTTGAACTGATTAACAAAGGTTTGGCTTATGTCTGTTTCTTAAACGCCGAACAAATGCGCGAGTACCGTGGCAACTTAACTCAGCCAGGTAAAAACAGCCCAACCCGTGATACCTCACCTGCAGAAAATCTGGCCTTGTTTGAAAAAATGCGTGCCGGTGGTTTTAAAGAAGGTGAGTGTTCGCTGCGCGCTAAAATTGATATGAGCTCAGCTTTTATCTGTATGCGTGATCCTGTGATTTACCGCGTTAAGTTTGCCCATCACCATCAAACCGGTGATAAGTGGTGCATTTACCCTATGTACGACTTCACCCACTGTATCTCTGATGCGCTGGAAGGTATCACGCATTCGTTATGTACGCTGGAGTTTCAGGACAACCGTCGTTTATACGACTGGATTTTAGATAACATCACTATTGCTTGCCACCCGCAGCAAATTGAGTTTTCTCGTCTGAACCTGGAGTATCAGGTGATGAGTAAACGTAAGTTGCATACGCTGGTCGAAGGCGGTCATGTATCTGGTTGGGATGACCCACGTATGCCTACTATTGCAGGTTTGCGTCGTCGTGGTTTTACGCCAGCGTCACTGCGTGAGTTTGCCAAACGTATCGGAGTCACCAAACAAGACAATATGATTGAAATCAGTGCGTTGGATTCCTGTATCCGTGAAGATCTGGATGCGAATGCCCCTCGTGCTATGGCCGTGATCGACCCATTAAAGGTGACAATCAGTAATTACCCGGCCGACAAATTGGAATGGCTAGAAGTACATAACCATCCAAAAGAGGAAAGCATGGGCAGCCGTACTGTGCCCTTTGGTCGTACTTTGTATATAGACAAAGCGGACTTTCGCGAAGAAGCCAACAAAAAGTACAAACGTATGGTGACAGGTGGCGAAGTCCGTTTACGTGGTGCCTATGTGATTCGTGCTGACGAAGTGATTAAAAACGCAGCCGGCGATATTGTGGAACTGATTTGTTCTTACGATCCAGAGACTTTGGGTGTAAATCCAGCTGATGGCCGTAAAGTGCGTGGTGTGATTCATTGGGTTGAAGCCTCACAAGCTGTACCTGCTGAATTCCGTATCTACGATCGTTTATTCACAGTGCCAAACCCTGCAGCTGAAGAAGACTTTTTAGCTGTGATTAACCCGGCTTCTTTAACAGTAAAGCAAGGTTTAGTTGAGCCAAGCTTAAAAGCTGCGCAAGCGGAAAAAGCCTTCCAGTTTGAGCGGGAAGGCTATTACTGTGCTGACAACAAAGATTCAACACCGGATCATTTGGTGTTTAACCGCACTGTAGCGCTGCGTGATACCTTCTTCGAAGACTAAACCTTTTAATTCGGGTCAGAGTAAAATTAAACCTGGCGGTTTAATTTTACTCTGACCCGAATTCTTCTAGACTCTAAGCAGTTCATTTTTCAGGATAAGCCTGATGTATAGATCCTGCTTTTACTTGATACTTTGTCTGGTGGTTCTACCGTTCAACAGTTTGTCCTCTGAGGTCGTGCATTATCCGGCGATTGAAGATTCAGCGGACCAACGCTCCAATTATCCTATCGCGCTGCTGGAATTGGCGCTGAAAAAATCCGGTAGTACAGCTACTCTGCAATCTACCTCTGCCCGTGTGTCTAAAAGCCGTGCTCTATATTTATTAGAAACTGGTGTTGAAGTTGATGTCGTCTGGACTATGACCTCCATCGAGCGGGAACAACGTTTTTTACCGGTGCGTATCCCCATTTATAAAGGCCTTGGCAGCTACAGGTTATTACTGATCAGACGAGAGAATCAGGCTAAGTTCAGCGCTTTGAAGGACGAAGCTGCGCTGAAGCAGCAGATGATGTCGCAGGTCCATGATTGGGTTGATGCTGAAGTGTTGCGGCAGAACAAATTTAAAGTGCTGAATGCTTCCGGTTATCTGAGTTTGTTTCAGATGTTGTTGCACAGCAGAGTAGATGCCGTTCCGCGCAGTGTGCTAGAGATAGCTGCAGAGCAGCAGTTATTCGCTGGGCAGGGGCTGCATATTGAAACAGACTGGGTACTACATTATCCAGGCGCAGTTTATTATTTTGTTTCCAACAAAAACTCTGCACTGGCAGAGAAAATTGAAACAGGTTTACGCCTGGCGTTAAAAGATGGCAGCTTTGACTTATTGTTCCAGAAGTATTTTGCGCAACAACTGAAAGATATGAAGCTATCAAAGCGCAGATTAGTGGAGTTAAAGAATCCATTGTTGCCAGCAGAAACGCCACTAAACGAACCCATACTCTGGTATAAGCCGGAGTAACTATTTTTATATTGTGTTTTAGCGCCGTTCTGCTTTAGATTCAACGTATTAAAGTCTTGTACCCAGGAGCTGAAGTGGACGTTTTTTTCGCTGTATTGTTTTTTGCCTTTTCAACCACTGTGACCCCCGGACCGAACAATATTATGATGTTGTCTTCAGGTGTCAATTACGGTGTAAAGGCCAGCCTGCCACATTTTTTTGGCATTTGTATCGGTTTTCCGTTGATGGTACTTCTGGTCGGCCTGGGATTTGGTGTGGTGTTTGAGCGTTTTCCGCAGCTGCACATCTGGATAAAAATCATAGGGGTGGCCTATCTACTGTGGCTGGCGTGGAAAATCGGCTCCAGTACCCCCAGCAGTATTGAAGGTTCCAATGCTAAACCTTTTAGTTTTTTACAAGCCGCCTTATTTCAGTGGGTCAATGCAAAAGCCTGGATTATGGCTTCTGGTGCTGTGGCTGCTTTTACTACAGTGGCTGGCGACGCCTGGTGGGATGTGACTCAAATCACCGCAGCATTTTTACTGGTCAGTTTCCCTTGTGTTGGAGTCTGGTTAACCTGTGGTGCTTTGCTACGCACTGTATTAAACCAGCCTCTGTACCAGCGTATTTTTAACTGGGTAATGGCACTGTTTTTAGTCTTATCCATTATGCCTGTATTGGCTGAGCTTTACGCTGAGTGGGTATTGTAGATGCTGAGCATTCAACATTTATGTTTTGCTTTTGGTCAACAACAGCTGTTTTCCAATCTAGAGCTGCAGTTAGCACCAGGTTTACATTGGCTCAGTGGAGCAAATGGTTCTGGTAAATCCAGTTTGTTGCGAATGATTGCAGGCTTGGATAAAGCTCAGCAAGGCAGTATTAAATTTCACCAGCATCAGGTAGGAACTGCCCCTTACCAGCAGCTCGTCGCCATCAGTGCTGATGCAGTAGCGCCTTTGCAGGACAATACTGTCCTTGGCGTATTGCAGTTGGTCGCGCGTTGTCGTGGCATAGCGCTGGACCAATTCATGCTGCATGCCAGGGCTTTTGCGCTGGAACCTCTGATGCAACAGAAAGTAGCGCTATTGTCTTTGGGGCAACAAAAGAAGTTAAGTTTAAGTTTGGCCTTGGCGACTCAAGCCCAACTTTTGTTACTGGATGAACCTTTTAATGCGCTGGACCCTGAGGCCCTTAGTTATTGTTGTGCTGCTTTAATGCAGGCACAGCAGCGGGGCGCCTTGGTGTTGATCGCAAGCCATTTGTCCCCACAAAAATTTGCCGTTCAAATAAACCAGCATCTGGAGTTAAAGGCCGGTGGGCACTTATCTATTATTGCGTTATGAGTTGTTCAAACAGCAGGCTTCGGACGCCTTTGCACCACTGAAGCAATTCTCTTTTATGTTGTTGCTGGTTGCAGGCCATGCACTGTTAGGTCTTTGGGCGCCTCTGGTGTTGCTGGGATTTCAGTTGTTTAACCCGGAACTGAGCACCACAGAGCGTTGGCCTTATCTGCAAATGCTACTGGTGATTATGTTTTGCTGGCAGGGCTCTGTCGCCTGGCAACAAAAACCTGTCGCAGAGCAATACTTTGTTGAAAGTCTGGCTCCTTCTGCCAAAGTTGCCTGGCTAAGTAATAAGCTGATGGCGCTGCTGAATCAACTGCCATTCTGGTTTTTCACCTTGCCCGTCTTTATTTATCTGCTGCTGAGCTCAAAGTCAATGGCATGGCTGGACGCTATACAATTACTGCTGGTGTTGTTGGTATTATGCTGGCTTTTTAAAGCCAGGCAGACCAGTTGGTTGGCTCTTTTTGCGGTCTTTGTGTTACCTGCAACCAGCTTTTGGTCAGTGCCCTTAATCGTTGTGATGCTGATAGAGAGAGAGGTTCAGGCGTACCTGAGCAGAGCATCCTATACTGCTGGTAGTTTAATTCGGTATTGGTTGTTTTGGTTTTTTGGAGAGCAGAAAAATAAGGCAATGATATTGCTGATTATTTTTGTATTGGCCTTGTGGCAATACTGGCTGGTGCAACAACTAAAAGCTGAAGCTCTGCTTTTTATCAATTCGGCATTTATCTGGACTTTAGCACTTTTATGTTATGCCCAGCAAAAACTCTGGCAACAGCATTTAGCCTCCCAGCACTATTTTTGGCTGTGTTACTGTACAGCGCGCCAAAGGTTTAGTTTAAAACTGATGAATATTTTACCTTTGCTGTCAGGTTCACTGGTGGCATGGCTGTTTTTTGATGCTCTCACTGCATTTTTGACCCTGCTTCTGGCTGCTTTGTTAAGTTTCTGGTCTACACTGCGTTTATTGTCTGTAGCAATTTGCTGCTTTATTGTTGTGTTATTACTCAATGGGCAAGGGATTTGGGCATGAAAAAACTGCTGATGTTACTGTTATTGTGGGCTCCACTGGTTATGGCGCAAAGCTTGTGGATAGATGTACGCACTGCTGAGGAATTCCAGGCCGGACATTTGGAAGGCGCTATCCATATTCCTTATGATGAGATAGCAGAAAAAATTCAGGCTGTCAGTGCAGATAAAACAGCGGATATTCAACTCTATTGCCGCAGTGGCCGCCGCTCAGGTATAGCGCTGGAAACCTTGCGAAGCATGGGCTACAGCAAAGTGACTAATGCTGGGGCCTATGAGCACTTAAAGCAAAAGCAAGCTAAATCTAATGAGTAGCTTGTGTTGTGTGTGGTTGATACGCAGGGCGCTTTAATTCAGTTTTAAATGCGACAAAACTGGCATGGAGTGAACTTAGTGTCAGTTGTTTTACCAGCCATGCCGGCAAATTACCCCCTGGATCAGCACTGCCCTGATACTCGAGTTCAAAACCTGATTTTTTCGATGTTAATGTCCACTGTGCTTTCACATCTCTGATCCGCACATAGTCCTGCTGCTCTGCGACTAAGCTTGCACAGTCATTGATGCGGATCTGCAGACTTAGGTCGTTCAACTGCTGCACATCGGCACAGCTCACCATATCTCGCGGACTGACAGGCCAGGTCGATTGAAAACGGGTATAGACTCTCCAGTGATTTTTACTGCTGCC
>Ga0247725_1000525_pt1 | contig 26859 bp, 25 predicted proteins | sample OKSTACKMCFT3sol_FD_183021 | JGI IMG/M metagenome (GOLD analysis project Ga0247725, IMG submission 183021) | Subsurface sediment microbial communities from gas well in Oklahoma, United States - OK STACK MC-FT3-sol | ecosystem: Environmental > Terrestrial > Deep subsurface > Rock core/Sediment...
ACTGGCTTAAAGCGAAGTTAGGAGCACCATTAAAATGCTCAGTCGAACTCAGTTCAAGCCTTTTGCAACCGTTTGAAAAGGGGTTGGCTAAGCCATACGTAAAGGGTATCGGTAAGGGTTACCTAAACGGTTTAGCTAAGACTTTCTGAAAGGATTAACCAAAGCCTTCATACATGGGTTCACCCAGTAGAAAGATTAAAAAAACGCTGAGGTATCCAAGGTGCATTTAGAAAAACCTGTGGCACAGTGAAATAACCCAAAGCGAACAATAGAATTAAAGAGGAACCATCAATGACAAGAGCCCCTGCGCCATTTCCGATAGAGCGCCTCGCGGATATCCCAGAAAGACCAGAAGATTTTAGATTGCTGGAGCGTATTCCATTAACGCGTGAGCCGCAGTCCTGTCCACTTGAACTTTCTCCTATGGTCGGCGATGAACAGCCAATGGTGCTGCTCGATACAGAGACAACCGGACTGTCTGCCGATGACGAGTCCATTATTGAGCTTGGTATGGTTAAGGTGCTTTACAGCCCATCTGCTAAGCGGATTGTGTCGATTGTTGATGTGATCAGTTTGTATGAAGATCCCGGCAAGCCAATCCCCGAGCTGATTACAGAGTTAACCGGTATTACCGATGACATGGTGCGAGGCCAGCGCATTGATGATTCACTGGTAGCGAGTTGGTTATCCGATGATCCGCTGGTGGTTGCACACAATGCACAGTTTGATCGTCCTTTCTTTGAAAAGCGGTTTGCTGCATTAGGCCATCTATCTTGGGCCTGTTCAGCCAGTGGCATAGATTGGAAGGCGCTGGGTTTTGAAAGTCGAAAGCTTGAGTACCTGCTGCTTCGCTTAGGTTGGTTCTATGAAGGACACCGAGCTGCAACCGATTGTTTGGCGATGGCCTGGTTGTTTCATTTGTTGCCCGAGTCCGTTGCAAACTTGTTGTCTGAAGCAGACAGGCGAACTGTGTTAGTTCGTGCTTTTGGTGCGCCGTTTGACGTAAAGAACTATTTAAAAGAACGCGGTTACCGCTGGCATGACGGTGTTAAAGGTGCCAACAAGCATTGGTGGCGCGAAATCAGCGAAGACGAGTTGCCGCAGGAACAAACTTACCTGGATGATTTGTACCATCGTGGCTCAGAACATGCCCACTATGACTACAAAGATGCCCGCAATCGATTTAAAGCTTTGTAGCTCTCTACAAGGTAAGCCTTGCATATTTGAAAACCTCTGGAAAATGGAAAGTGAACTCATGGTTTAACCAACAAGAGGAATCTTTCCATGTACCAAGACACCTACATTGAATACTGGGGCGAAATCTTCGTTTCTGCCCGCCTCATTGAATTTGGCATCACGTTCGAGCGCTTTCTAAAAGATCCATGGAAGCATTTGATGTCCTGTGGCCAAGAATCTGCACCGGACGCGATTGCTGAAGGGATGCTGCCATTGCTACCAGCCCAGGCAGAAGTTGCCAGGCGTGTTCGAGAGAGTGAGCAACGAGCCCTGATCTCTACAGAGTCGGACAAAGGGGTATCGCATCGCGGTAACATCGTGGTGCCACTGGTTCGGGTAGCGCATTGATAGCGGCTATCAGCATTGGCACAAAACAAGGTCTTCACGCTCATGACTCAGCGGCAATTGTAATCCAGGTCAAAAAGTTGCCGCTTAGTCTTCCCTACAAAACAATTTGTGATAGGATGATACCTAATAAAATTAATTAGGTTGAAGCCTATTCAGTGTTTTATGGCCATCTGTTCAGCTTCAACCGGTAGAGATTGATTAGCCATTGCGGATGAATAGCAGCTTTATGCCATGCCGTTCAATGTGATTACGCGATGTTTGACCGTACTTTATAAACAGAGTTTTAAGAATCTGGTTGAATTGGATAAACAAGACGCATGACAAATGATGGTCTGAAACAAACGGTAGTGGCGAAGCCAGATAGGCTTTCGCAGATAGCGCAGTTGCCACAAGCAACCAGGGATCGCATTGCCCACATTGATTTCACCTTATTGTTTAAGGGAGAAGCGGTACGGGCGGACTTAGTCGATCGGTTCAGCATAGCCGCTGCACAAGCAACGAAAGACTTCACCATGTACCGAGAGCTTGCGCCAGGCAATATTGAATATGACCAAAAGCTCAAATTGCATAAGCGTGGTGAAGCTTTTGAACCCTTGTTCGACTACGACGTTGTGAGAACTCTGGCAACCATTAGCCAAGGCTACGGAGATGGCTTCACTGGAAAGGTAAAACCACCCCTAGCTTGTGAAGCGCCTTATCACCTTAACAAGCCGAGTTTATCGATAGTAGCAAAAGTCACCGAGGCCATACACAAAGGCAAAGCCTTGAGTATCACCTATGTGTCGTTATCGAGCGGTGAAACCACGCGTGAAATTGTACCGCATACGCTGGTGGACAATGGCCTGCGTTGGCATGTTCGTGGTTTTGACCGCAAGCATGGTGAGTTCCGTGACTTTGTATTGACCCGCATTAAAGCAGCGGTTGTGCTTGAAGATTCCACTTTGTCAGAAACAGAGCTCGAAACCCAAGATCGGCAATGGAATCGCTTTGTAGAGCTAGAGTTAGTGCCGCACCCACGTATTGAGCACAGCGAAGCGATAGAGCTGGACTATGGCATGACGGGGGGCGTGATGAAGGTTGAGATTAGAGCTGCAACCGCTGGGTATTTGCTTCGCCAATGGCATGTTGATTGTTCTACGGAACACTCATTAATGGGCTTTGAGTATCAGCTTTGGTTGCGTAACAGCCAAGCACTTTATGGTGTCACAAACTTAAGAATTGCGCCGGGCAGAACAAGTTAATCGAACGATGTAGCGGCCATTGAGGCGTTACAGAAAGAACAGAATTTTAAATTTATAGTGAAGCCGTTGCAGCAACCTAGTGGGATGCAACCAACACTGAACAGGAAAAGAAAATGGATCATAGTGTACATAACAAGCTCATCTCATTTATTTGGAACATTGCCGACGACTGTTTACGTGATGTGTACGTTCGCGGTAAGTACCGCGATGTGATTTTACCTATGGTGGTATTACGACGTTTAGATACGTTACTAGAACCTACCAAAGAAGCCGTGCTTGAAGAGGTAAAGTTCCAAAAAGAAGAGATGCAAGCCACAGAGCTTGATGATGAACCGTTGAAGGCGGCCAGTGGTTATGTCTTTTACAATACATCTAAATGGACTCTGAAATCCCTGTTCAACACCGCAACGAATAACCAACAGATATTACTCGCCAACTTCGAAGAGTACCTGCTTGGCTTTAGCGATAATGTTAAAGAGATCATTGAATGCTTTAACCTCAAGTCGCAAATTCGTCACATGGCCTCCAAGCAAGTCCTGCTTGATGTCGTCGAGAAGTTTGTTTCCCCTTACATAAACTTAACTCATGAAACGGTCGAAGACCCGGATGGCAACAAGATGCCAGCCCTTACCAACCTGGGTATGGGTTACGTGTTCGAAGAGTTGATCCGCAAGTTCAACGAAGAAAACAACGAAGAAGCAGGCGAACACTTTACTCCACGTGAAGTTATTGAACTGATGACGCACCTGGTGTTTGACCCAGTGAAAGACCAGTTGCCGCTTACCATGACAGTGTATGACCCTGCGTGTGGTAGCGGTGGTATGTTGACTGAATCTCAAAACTTCATTGAAGAGAAATATCCAAACGATAGCCGAGATGTTTATCTTTACGGCAAAGAGATCAACGACGAGACCTACGCGATTTGTAAATCGGACATGATGATCAAAGGTAACAACCCTGAGAACATCAAAGTAGGCTCAACCTTGTCTACCGACGAGTTCGCGGCTTCTCGCTTTGACTTTATGTTGTCTAACCCGCCATATGGTAAGAGTTGGGCGTCTGAACAGAAGCACATTAAAGACGGCAGTGATGTGATTGACCCACGTTTTAAGGTTAGCCTGAAAGACTATTGGGGAAATCTCGAAGTGGTGGATGCCACGCCACGTTCAAGTGATGGCCAGCTACTCTTCTTAATGGAAATGGTCAACAAGATGAAAGATCCGAGCGTAAGCCCATTAGGCAGCCGGATTGCTTCTGTTCATAACGGCTCATCGCTCTTTACCGGTGATGCGGGCGGTGGCGAAAGTAACATTCGTCGCTTCATCATTGAAAACGACATGCTAGATGCCATCGTTCAGTTACCAAATAACCTGTTCTACAACACCGGTATTACCACTTACATTTGGGTGTTGAACAACAATAAACCTGAGGCACGCAAAGGAAAGGTGCAACTGATTGATGCCAGCTTGCTATACCGTAAGTTGCGTAAGAACTTGGGTAACAAAAACTGCGAATTTGCGCCTGAGCACATCACGGAAATTACCGAGACTTACCTCGCGTGTGAGGATGTTGAAAGAGCGCTTGATGCAAACAATGATCCTATCGGTATCGCCAGTAAGGTGTTTAGTAATGACGACTTTGGCTACTACAAAGTCACTATCGAGCGCCCAGACCGCCGAAGAGCCAAGTTCACTCAAGACGCAATAGCCCCACTGCGTTTTGACAAGCAGCTCAGTGAAGTGATGGAGTACGTGTACGCAGAGCACGGCGAACGTGTTTACGAAAAAACTGGCTATGGTACTGAAAAGAAAAAGAGCTTCTTAAAATCCATTGAAAAGGACATTCTTTCTTGGTGTGAAGATAACGACATCAGTCTCAATGCCAAGGCTAAGGCAAAACTGCTTGATGTGAAACACTGGCTAGCGCTAAAAGCATTGCTTGAAACTGCACAAACGCTGATGGCTGACATCGGTAGCATTGAATTTGATGACTTCAATAGCTTTAAAACCCAAGTTGATAAATCACTAAAAGCCCACGCCATTAAGCTTTCAGCACCTGAGAAAAATGCCATCCTGAACGCGGTGAGCTGGTATGACGAAACCGCCAAGAAAGTGGTTAAAAAAGTAGTTAAGTTAAGCGGTGAAAAATTAAACGACCTGCTGGAGCGATATGAGTGTGAAGTCGCTGACCTGCCAGATTTTGGTTATTACCCCGTTCCTACCACAGAAGGCGGTAAAAAAGGCGAGTATATCACTTACGAGACCAATTCAGACCTTCGTGACACAGAATCTGTTCCCCTACGTAAAGACGGAGAGCAGCAAAGCATTTACCAGTACTTCCTAGACGAAGTGAAACCTCATGTTGATGAGGCGTGGATAAACCTGGATACGGTGAAAATTGGTTATGAAATCAGCTTCAATAAGTATTTCTATCTGCATAAGCCATTACGTAGTCTTGAAGAAGTAGCAACTGATATTATTAATCTAGAGCAGAAGGCTGAGGGTTTGATTTCACAAATATTAGGCGTGAAAGTGGCGGAAGTTCAGGGAGAAGCCTAATGGAAAGCATTACCTCAACGCCGAAGTATGATCAATATATTGACTCGGGTTATGAGTGGATTGGCGAAATTCCACTGCATTGGGACTTGGTTAAGTTGGGCTCGTGCCTATCCCCAGTATCGGTCAAAAACTGCTCTGAATTGCCACTGCTTTCGATAACACGCGAACAAGGTGTTATTGAGAGAGACGTGGATGATCAAGAGTCAAATCACAATTTTATACCAGATGATCTTAGCGGCTATAAAAAGCTTGAGAAAGGTCAATTTGGTATGAATAAAATGAAAGCGTGGCAAGGTTCCTACGGTGTATCAAAGTTCACTGGAATTGTAAGTCCTGCGTATTTTGTTTTTGATTTTACAAAGGCAATAAATCCTGAATTTTTCAATTGGGCGATACGCAGTAAGTTATACATATCGTTTTTTGGTAGTGCATCAGATGGTGTAAGGATTGGTCAGTGGGACCTTTCAAAAACACGGATGAAGGTGATTCCTTTTGTCCTGCCTTCAGAAGAAGAGCAGTCCCTAATTGCAAATTTTCTCGACAAGAAAGCGACTCAAATTAACGATGCGATTGCTATCAAAGAGCAGCAAATTAGCCTGCTGAAAGAGCGTAAGCAGATCATCATACAACAGGCTGTGACCCAAGGGCTTGATCCCAATGTGCCAATGAAAGATTCCGGTGTGGATTGGATTGGTAAGATTCCAGCGCATTGGGAAACAGTTAGAAGCAGGTGGCTTTTTAAACAACGACGGGAAAAGGCAAGAAAAGAGGATGAACAACTTACGGCTTCTCAGAAGTACGGTGTCATATCTCAACAGCAATATATGGAGTTAGAAGGAAGAAGGGTAACTCAGGTCGAGTTTAATTCTGAAATACTAAAGCATGTAGAAGCTAATGATTTCGTAATCAGCATGAGAAGTTTTCAGGGCGGAATTGAATTTTGTCCATACGCTGGTTGTGTTAGTTCAGCGTACGTACCGCTCATTCCAAACAGTAAGGTCTATTCACCCTATTTTAAGCATTTGTTGAAATCAAGCCGTTATATTGAAGCTCTTCAAAGTACATCGAATTTGGTCCGTGATGGTCAAGCTTTGCGGTATGAAAACTTTTGTATGGTAGATTTGTTAATTGTTCCAGAAGAGGAACAAGTTGCTATTGCAAAATATATTGACGACCAGAATTCGTTAACGGAAATGTCGACTATCCAATTGGAGGCGCAAATCGAGAGGCTCAAAGAGTATAAAACTACCCTGATCAACAGCGCCGTGACAGGAAAAATAAAAATCACCCCAGAAATGGTTGAGCAATAGGATGCGATTATGTTCACGGTAAATCATCAGACCAATAGGATTAGTCCGGTTAGGACGAAGAAGTTCAGTGAGTTGGGCTTTACTGAGCGCAAGCATCTTCAGGAATGGTTGGCACACGAGCCTTCCGCACTCGGTGAAGAGCTACTGATTATTCAAAAGGAGTTTGATGGCTTTGATGACACCCGTGAACGCTTAGATTTACTGGCACTGGATAAAGATGGCAATTTGGTCATTATTGAAAACAAACTGGACGACAGTGGCCGAGATGTGGTGTGGCAGGCGCTTAAATATGCCTCTTACTGTGCAAGTTTAACCAAAGCGCAAATCGTTGAAATTTACCAGCAGTATTTAGACCGCTATGAGCATGTAATAGGAGAGGTTGACCTGTTAAATGCCCCTGCAAGTGCTTCGGCGAGAATATGTGAGTTTTTGGATACGCCCGATCTGGATGAGTTAAAGCTCAACCTGGGTAACAGCCAGCGCATTATGCTAGTTGCGGCATACTTTCGCAAAGAAGTGACCAGCACCGCGCTGTGGTTATTGGGTCAAGGCATTAGCATTGCCTGCTTCAAAATCACCCCTTATTCGTTGGGTGAGCAGCTACTGATTAATATTGACCAGATCATTCCAACGCCAGAAGCGAAAGAGTTGATGATCGGCATTAATGCCAAGGAAGCGGAAGAAAAAACCACCGAAGTGGTCCTTAAAAACCGCCATACCGTGCGTCGCGAGTATTGGGAGCGTGCCTTAGAGGCGTTTCAGAAAAGCTCTTGCCAACTCTATAACAACATTAGCCCAAGCAAAGATCATTGGTTATCAGCAGGCTCAGGGCTAAGTGGATGTCCGTATAACCTGATATTTCTGCAAAAAGAGCTTCGAGCAGAGCTTTGGATCAGCCGTGGGGTTACCGAAGAGAATAAATACCTTTTTGACTTGTTGAGTCAGTCCAAACAGGACATTGAACATACTTTTGGTGCAGAACTTGAGTGGATGAGGCTGGATGAGAAGAAATCTTGCCGTATCCAGTTTTCGACCAAAGCTGATGGGTTTAATAAAGAGACTTGGCCCCAAGCGGTTGCGTGGCATTTAGAGCAGATGACAAAGTTAGAAAAAGCCTTGAAAGGACCGCTGCAAAAAGCGGCTGAGGCAATGAAACAGAAGAATTTTGATTAAGGGAATTTACAATTATGGTCAGTCAAACCAATGAACAAGCATTAGAGTCGGCCATTGAGAAATGTCTGGCTGGGATCAGTACTGAAGAGCTCAAAGAGGGGCTGAGTCAGCAGTCACTGGGTGCTGGATACTTCATTGGTGCTGCTAGTGACTTTAATATGCAATATGCCATTGATGAACGTTTTTTCTGGCAATTTCTGCAAAAGACACAAGAAGTAGAGTTGGCCAAACTGCAAAAGAACAACCCCTCAGATTGGCAGCGTAAGTTACTCGAACGATTTGACCGACTGATTAAGAAGCATGGCATTCTTCATTTACTTAAGAAAGGGCTAAGCGTAGACGATGCTCACTTCAATTTGCTCTATCCAGCCCCTTTGGCAAGCAGCAGTGAAAAGGTAAAGCAAAACTTTGCAGACAATGTGTTTAGTTGTACTCGCCAAGTGCGCTATTCCATGGCAAATCCCCTACAAGAAATCGACATGGTATTGTTTATCAACGGAATACCATTGATAACGTTGGAGTTGAAGAACGCATGGACGGGGCAAACAGCACGTTATCACGGCCAAAAGCAGTATCGAGATGATCGAGATGCAACTCAGCCATTGCTGACCTTTGGCCGCTGCCTAGTGCATATGGCGGTCGATACCGACGAAGTGTATATGACCACCAAGTTATCAGGTGGCAGTACATTCTTCTTGCCGTTCAATAAAGGTCACAATCTTGGACAAGGCAATCCGCCTAATCCATCTGGCCATAAAACGGCATACCTATGGCAAGAAGTATTCACCAAAGAAAGCTTGGCGAATATTATTCAGCATTTTGTGCGTCTGGATGGGTCAAGCAAAGATCCATTACCAAAGCGAACCCTGTTCTTTCCTCGATACCACCAATTGGATGTGGTGAGAAAATTGGTGGACCATGCCGCCCAGCACGGTGTCGGTCAGACTTACTTAATTCAACACTCTGCCGGTTCAGGTAAGTCTAATTCTATTACCTGGGCTGCTTATCAGTTAATTGAAACCTATCCTGCATCGTTTGATGTGGCAGGTGGAAAAAGCCTGGAGCAGCCGTTATTTGACTCTGTCATTGTGGTTACCGATAGACGCCTATTGGACAAGCAGCTGCGGGATAACATTAAAGAGTTTTCTGAAGTAAAGAACATTATTGCCCCGGCGAACAAGTCTTCTGAGCTTAAGCAGGCGCTGGAGAATGGCAAAAAGATCATCATAACGACGATTCAGAAATTCCCGTTCATTATTGATGGTATCGCCGATCTCAGTGACAAGCGCTTTGCGGTGATTATTGATGAAGCACACAGCTCACAGTCTGGTTCGGCGCATGACAATATGAACCGAGCGATGGGCAAATCTGAAATCGAAGAGGCAGAAGATGCTCAGGATAAAATCCTTCAGGCGATGAAATCGCGCAAGATGCGCGGGAATGCATCGTACCTGGCATTTACAGCGACACCAAAAAACAGCACTTTGGAGAAATTTGGTCAACGCCAAGAAGATGGCTCTTTCAAGCCATTTCACTTGTATTCGATGAAACAAGCCATTGAAGAAGGCTTTATCTTGGATGTACTGGCAAATTATACGACGTACAAAAGTTATTATGAGATTGAGAAATCAATCGCTGATAACCCTGAGTTTGATACCAAAAAGGCGCAGAAAAAACTCAGAGCTTATGTAGAGCGAAGCCAGCAAACGATTGATACCAAGGCAGAGATTATGCTGGAGCATTTTGTTCCACATGTAGTGAATGCGAAAAAGCTCAAGGGTAAAGGTAAAGGAATGGTGGTCACTCAAAATATTGAGACGGCCATTCGATACTACAAAGCGATAAGGCGAATACTTGAGGAGCAAGGGAACCCCTTTAAAGTTGCCATTGCTTTCTCAGGAACCAAAGAAGTTGATGGTATTGAATATACCGAAGCAGATATTAATGGTTTTGCCGAGTCAGATACCAAAGATATGTTTGATACCGATGAGTATCGACTTTTAGTGGTTGCGAACAAGTATCTGACTGGCTTTGACCAGCCTAAGCTTTGCGCCATGTATGTGGATAAGAAGCTCGCCAGTGTCTTGTGTGTACAGACATTATCTCGTCTCAATCGAAGTGCGCCTAAATGGGGTAAAAAAACAGAAGACCTATTTGTTTTAGATTTTTTCAACTCGGTTGAAGATATTCAGTCAGCATTCGATCCTTTCTATACAGCAACGTCATTGTCCCAAGCTACAGATATAAACGTACTGCACGAGTTGAAAGATGAAATGGACGATGTCGGTGTGTACGAGTGGTATGAAGTTGAAGACTTTGTGACGCGTTATTTCAAGAATGAAGACGCCCAGACACTCAGTCCAATCATTGATGTTGCAGCAGCACGGTTTGACCATGAGCTGGAGCTTGAAGCTGAAGCTAAAGTGGACTTTAAGATTAAAGCCAAGCAGTTCGTGAAAATCTATGGGCAGATGGCTTCTATCATGCCTTATGAAATGGTCAGCTGGGAAAAACTGTTTTGGTTCCTGAAGTTTTTAATACCGAAATTGAAAGTGGAAGATCCCGATGCAGATGCTATTGATGAGCTTCTCGATTCTGTCGATCTGAGTTCATACGGTTTGCAACGTGTGAAGCTTAACCACAGCATTAAACTTAGTGACCAAGAAGCGGAGCTTGATCCTCAAAATCCGAACCCACGTGGGGCGCATGGCGGTGAAAAAGAAACTGACCCGCTGGATGAAATCATTCGCTCATTTAATGAGCGATGGTTCCAGGGCTGGAGTGCCACACCTGAAGAGCAAAAGGTTAAGTTCGTGAACATCGCTGAGAGTATCCGCAATCACCCAGATTTCGAATCTAAATACAAAAACAACCCAGATCCTCATAATCGAGATTTGGCCTTCGAAAAAATGCTCAAGGAAATTATGCTGCAACGCCGTAAAGATGAACTTGAGCTCTACAAGTTGTTCGCAGGAGATTCAGCATTTAAAGCGTCGTGGACGCAAAGTATGCAACGAATGGTAGGTATGTAGGTAGGTAGAAAGGAGTGATGGTTTGCTGAAGGCAGTCTCAGAGTTGTTAAATGGGTCACCAGGCCTGAAAGGACGTCAAATTGCCAATGAGCTGGGACTGGATAAGTCTCAAGTGAACTCGTTTCTTCACAAAAACCAGGATACGTTTGTGAAAAACTCAAATCATGAATGGTGCTTGATACGGGCTCAGCATGTGGAAATTGATTTCGCTACAGGTTGGATTGATGATAAAGCCTTTGAGAGTGCTATCGGTAAGCTTGCGTATCAAAAAGATGCAAACAAGATAACATTTAAATTTGGCATCGATTGTAAGTTTTTGCTGATAGCATTGGCCCGTTTCCTTGCTCTGGCGAATCAGCTTACTGTTAATGGGAAGGATGTGGTGATGGATACTACAGCATGCCCTAATACTCACAGTTTTTTCAGCAGGAATGGCTTCTTTGATTATCTTAATCAAAGTGTCACTTGTCTTCCTGAAAGGCCCGTTTTGTCAGCTGCTAAAACTTATCGGGATAATAGCGATACCTTGGTCGAACTAGGAGAAATTGCACAGCCAACCCAAAACAAGGAGCTTGTAATTCGTTTGGGCGACAGGTTTGTAGAGCATTCTTCAGCTAGCTATTTCTTAGCGGCTAAGACTGTTTTTTCAGAGCTTGTAGGCAACGTTACTGATCACAGTGAATCCAAAATACCTGGACTAGCAGGTCTGCAAGTGTATCGACCGTATAATAAACCAAAGCATATTCAAACAGTCATATCCGACTCTGGTTTAGGTATTGCCGCTACTTTGAGAACAACGTTACAAAGTGAACATCCGAAGTTGTACGCACAGTTTTCAGCGGAAACTGTTGAGAATGACATTGCGCTCGTTCAAAAAGCATTTACATCTGGTGAGGTTAGTCGCTTTGGTAAAGGCCGGGGGTTAGGCTTCAAGAGTAGTCGAGAGCACGCTAGCAAAGAGAAAGTTATCATTGTTATTAGGCAGCTAACTTTCTCATTGGCTTTGGAATACTCGAAGGGTCAACTCATCAATGTTTCTGAAGATCGAGGGTTGTTCCCTATCACAGGAACCCATATCTGTTTTGACTTCTATGTTGACAATTTCTGATAAATAGTGTCAACTTAAGCAGATGAAACAGTTAACTCATAAAATTCTTCTTTCAGAAGTCGTAGGTTCTGATCATGCCTTTGGTAACGATGAAGGTAGTGAAGCCTATGTGAAGATTAAAAAGATCGTTGATGGTCACCCATCATGCGATATTTTTGCTATCAGCTTGGAAGGCATTCGATTCACTGATGCTTCTTTTCCTCGTGAAAGTGTAATCTCGTTGGCTAAAGCATTGAAAGGAGAAAAAGGTTTTTACCTTTCTAATGTACCGAGTCGTGACCTTCTGGATAATTGGTCTTATGGCGCTAAAGCCAAGGATCAACCTCTTCTAGTCAAGAGCGATAGCGGTTACGAAGTGCTTGGTGTAAAACTCAGTGCGACTGTCAAAGAGCTTCTAGATTTTGTTATTGCAAAAAAGACAGTGACTTCGTCACATGTTTCTAAGCACTTTGACATTTCAGCACAGAATGCCAGTGGTCGATTAAAGAAGCTTCATGCTACAGGTCTTGTGTTAGGTCAAAAAGAAGTGGCAGAGTCAGGTGGACTGGAGTTTGTCTACCGATCAATTGTGTAGTTTTTTTGGTTTTCTGGTTAATCTGCTTGCGTTAATCAGAATTGAAGTTTATTATTTGATCAGATCCTTTGGATCTTTTTTATTAACATCTGATAAATGTGATTAAGTTAAGCAGAATTGGAGGCTTTATGGCTACAAATCCCCCATCAGGTGACGGACACAGAAACGGTGCCGTTAAAGGTAGATCTCAGACTCAGACGCCAAGCGGACATTGGGTAAAGCGAGATGCTGATACTGGTCGATTCATGGATGTAAAGACATCTGACAAAACGCCTTTTAAAGGCGTCAGGAAGGAGAAATAGTTTGGCTAATGGTAAAACCCATTTGGTCGTCGGGGCTGCGGTTGGTTTAACCGTTGCCCTGGCGGACAACAAAAAACAAGCTGTCAGTCACCATCCTGTAACTGCCATTACGGTTGGCTCTCTATTTGGCAAGCTTCCAGATATTCTGGAACCCTCTTTGGGTAACCCTCACCATCGCCAGTTTTGCCACAGTCTATTGGTGTTAACTGCACTAGGTGTTGGTCTCAAACATTTGTATGAGTGGCAACCGGAAGAGGCAATTGATAAGTGTCTTCGCGGGCTGGGGCTAATCGCCGGATGTGCTTATGTCAGCCATTTGCTCTGTGATGCGACAACACCGCGCTCACTTCCTTTAATTGGCAAACTATAGGAGTTTTGAATGGTCGTTGAAGTCACGAGGCACATTAAGCGTCCTGTTGAGCGGGAGCTTTGGGCTCGCGCAGCTGCTCGTTGTCAGTTTAGCGGGTGTAATAAATTGTTATACAAATCAGCGGTGACCCAGGAATCGGTCAATGTCTCTCAAAATGCTCATATTTACGCATTTTCTGAGAATGGGCCTCGTGGTTGGGGACTCTTTAAAACGAAGCCAACCAGCTTGAATGACGTCAGCAACCTCATGTTGATGTGCTATGACTGTCACAAAAAAATTGATCAGAAAGGCAGCGAAGATAGGTATCCAGCCGATCTCTTGATTAGTTGGAAAATGCAGCATGAGCAACGTATAGAAATCCTCACAGACATTGATCCTGATCGCAAATCAAATGTTGTTTTATATGGTGCCAATATTGGAACTGAAAGATCACCGATTAATTATCACGGTTGTGTTGAGGCAATGTTTCCGAATTGGTATCCGGCAACTGAAAAGCCAGTGACACTATCCATGGTATCAGAGCTGAAGGATCACTCTGAACAATTTTGGCAAGCAGAGTCGCAACACCTAACGAAGCGTTTTCAAAGTAAAATTTCGTCAATCATCGAAGAGGACTCTTGTAAGCATTTTTCATTGTTCGCGTTAGCTCCTCAACCATTGTTAATAAAACTTGGCGCTTTGCTCACCGACAAAATTGACGTCGAGACTTATCAGCTGCATCGAGAGCCTAAAGGCTGGTTTTGGCAAGACTGTTCAGATGATTTTGAGTACATCATCAACAGACCGCAAAATATGGAGGGAAAGCCAGCCCTGCTACTTTCTTTGAGTGACCATGTGTCGCATGAGCGAATTACTCGGGTTATAGGGCCAGATACATCGATTTGGGAAGTGACTATCAAGCAGCCTCATAATGATTTCATGCAGTCAAAGCAGCAGCTCTCCTTGTTCAGAAAGTGCATAAGAAAGCTGATTGTTGAAATCAAAAATACACACGGTGATGCGACGCCACTGCAAATTTTTCCTGTGATGCCAGTATCGTGTGCCGTCGAATTAGGACGGGCCAGAATGCCTAAGGCTGATATGCCATGGCTTATTTATGACCACGACATAAAAACACAACAATTTGTAATGGCAATCGAGCTTCGAGGAGATCTATATGAGTAATAGCAAAAGTAACGATGTTCTAAACACAATTCTCGAAAAAATTGAGCTACCTGACAGTGCTTATGAAAAGGCTGAAAAACGCTATAAGGATCTAGGTGATTGGTTACATCGCCCAGAGTCAACATGTGTGAATTTTGATCCCCACGTGTTTTCTCAAGGTTCCTTTCGTCTAGGTACGGCGATTAGGCCCGATTCAGAAGAACAGTATGACCTAGACATGGGGTGCAATCTTCGGCGTGGCCTGGACAAAACGTCTATCACTCAAAAGCAACTAAAGCACCTAGTCGGTCATGAATTAGAGCTTTATCGAAACGCCAGAGGCATTAAGGAAGAGCTAGCCGAGAAGAAACGTTGTTGGCGCTTAGAGTACGCCGATGGGCTTAGCTTTCACATGGACATAGTTCCGTGTGTGCCAGAGAGTGATATAGGAAGAGGACTGTTGAAAAAGCGGATGGTCGAAAACTCTAAGTTTGATGAAAACTTGGCTCAAAACGTGTCTCAGCTTGCAGTTTCGATTACCGACAACACAGATTCCACTTATGCAGTTGTGGATGAAAATTGGCGTATCAGCAATCCTGAAGGATATGCTCGATGGTTTGAAACGCGCATGAAGACGGCACGGTTAGTAATAAACGAACGTGAAATGCGATTTAAAGCCAGTATAGATAGTCTGCCATATTATCAATGGAAGACACCCTTACAACAGGTGATCCAATTATTGAAGCGTCATCGTGACACTATGTTCAAAAACAATGAGGATAGTAAGCCAATATCGGTAATCATCACTACATTGGCAGCTAAATCATATAAAGGTGAAAGTGATTTAGCTTCAGCGTTGAATAGGGTGCTCTCCGAGATGGATGACCATATTTCTGCACAAGCGCCAATGATTCCGAACCCAGTTAACCCAGCCGAAGATTTTGCAGACAAGTGGTATGACGAAAAATCTGCTCAATACCGATTACAAGAAAACTTTTATAAATGGCTGTATCAAGCTAGAGCTGATTTTAGTGCTCTTTGCTCAAGTGATGATACGCAACGAATAGTAAATGCGGCGCAAAATGGTTTGGATCTGAAGCTTGATTCAAGTTCGGTAGCACGTCTCTTGGGGATTCCTGCGGTGACAGCAAAACCAACTTTCGCAATTCAATCATCTGATCCAAAGCCATGGTTTAAGCAATAGATGAAGCACTGGAAGGCTGTAGGCCTAGAGGCTTTTCTCTCGGCCTATCCGAACATTAGATTAGTAGATGTCCATGCAGATAAGGTTGAGTTGCAGGGAGAGTATCTGTTAAAAGCACAGCTAGCTGGAAGTCGGTTTATAGAGCGAACATTTTCTCTAAGGATTGTATGCCCAAGTGATTATCCTAGGGCTTTACCAGTGGTGTTTGATACCGCTGGTTACTTTCCTCGTAATCAGGACTTCCATACTTACTCTGATGGATCATTTTGTCTTGGCTCAGACCTGAAAATTAAGTCAATTTTGAAAACCGACTCGTCATTGACAACCTTTTTCGAAAAGATTGTTGTCAGGTTTCTTTATTCGGTGTCCCATAGGGTTGAATTTGGCAACTTTCCCTATGGCGAACTGGACCATGGTGAGAAAGGGCTGATTGATGATTATTCTCAGTTGTTCAATGTTAATAGTAAAGCATCAGTTCTACGGGCACTGAAAGCGTTAGGTTTGCGCAAGCGTGAGGCAAATAAATTACCGTGTCCATGTGGTTGTGGTGATCGTCTTGGCTCGTGTGACTATCGGTTTGTCTTGAACGAGTTTCGCCAAGTTGAGCGACGCCGATGGTTTCGCGATCACCTACAAGAAGCTTTTACACCGATTGAAAAACCCAAAAGGAGAGTTGGAAAAAAAACTAAAAGGCCAAGTAGAAATACGCCTTAGCTTGATAAGCTCTCTCGGGCATTTTATGGCAGATGTGTTAATACATATCGGATTTTTGAGTCTAATCAACCGGCAACAGCAGATTGAACCTTCACACTATCGTGACGGAGGTTCATCATGTTCAAAAACCTATTTTTTCAAGCCAAAGCAATACCAGAGCTGTCATCTCAACTGGATGCAGACATTCCACGCTATCCGCCATTTCTGAAGGGGTTGCCTGCTGCGTCCCCCGAGGATTTGCAGTCCACACAAGACGAGCTAATTGTCAAACTGCGCCAGGTACTTGGCTTTAATCAGCGTGAGTTTCAAAGGCTAATTCAGCCCTGCATAGATCATCTGGCTGCTTATGTTCATTTGTTGCCAGCTTCTGAGCATCATCATCACAGTGGCGCTGGTGGATTATTACGTCATTCGTTGGAAGTTGCTTTCTGGGCGGCACAAGCAGCTGAAGGGATCATCTTTGTTGCCAGTGGCACACCGGTTGAGAAAAAAGAGCTTGAACCAAGGTGGCGTGTTGCGGCGGCATTAGGCGGTTTGTTCCATGATATTGGTAAGCCCGTTTCAGACCTGTCCATCACAGACGAAGATGGACGCTATCAGTGGAACCCTTTTTTAGAAACCTTATCCCAGTGGACCAGTAACAACAGTATTGAACGCTATTTCATTCGCTGGCGCGACGGACGGTGCAAGCGGCACGAGCAATTCTCAATTCTGGTGCTGAACCGGGTGATGACACCTGAGTTGCTCGCCTGGTTAACCCAGCCGGGCCCTGAAATTTTGCAAGCCATGCTGGAGGCAATTGGCAATACCGATCCCGAGCATGTCCTGTCTAAATTGGTTATTGAAGCTGACCAAACCAGTGTCCAGCGAGACCTGAAAGCTCAACGAATTTCCGTTGACGACAATGCCCTTGGTGTCCCAGTCGAACGCTATCTACTTGATGCCATGAGGCGATTACTTGCCAGTTCCCAGTGGCTGGTCAATCAGCGAGACGCCAGAGTCTGGTTACGAAAATCGAATCAATCAACCAATCTTTACCTGGTCTGGAAAAGCGCGGCTAAGGACATCATTGAGCTGTTGGCCAAAGACAAGATACCTGGCATCCCAAGAGATCCCGATACCCTTGCGGACATCCTCATTGAGCGGGGATTGGCCACTAAATCCGCCTCAAATGAGCGATATGAAAGCCTTGCCCCTGAAGTGCTGCTCAAAGACGACAAGCCAATCTGGTTACCCATGCTGCATATATCTGAGGCCGATTTATTGTTCAGCTCGAATGTACCAAGTAGCGTGAGACTGTTTAGCAAATCTGAGTGGGAAGCAACACTGCAAACACAAGCAGAGCCTCAGAGTCGTTCCAGTGAACATCCAGATTTGCCTGAAGCGTCATCATCAATTGAACTCAGTAATTCGGCTGAGTCGCCATCGACAAAACCGTCCGAACAAGATGATGAACTTCGTCATGCCAGTGATGTTAATCACCTTCAGGCAAATGAAAATGCTCCAGGTGATGGATGTGAAAAGCCTAACAATTCATATGATGGCGCTATCTCAAATAACGTAAACCAGCACGATGCAGAAGCATTGAATCTGCCTGAATCTTTGGCGTGGTTCCCAGAGGCCAGCAGTGCGTTGGTTATGGTTGGTGAACAGATACTGATCCGCTATCCCGATGCCGTAAGACATTGGTGTGCTCCCCGAAAACTGCTTGCTGAACTCAGTCGATTAGATTGGCTTGAACTAGATCCGGCAAACCCGACGCGTAAAGCCAGAACTGTAATTACAAATGATGGAGTTCAGGAGCAGGGGTTACTGCTGAAAGTATCGATTTCTAAAGGGCTAACTGCACTGATAGACCTTTCCAAACAAGACGCAGAACCGGCGGCAGCAATTCAGAACGAAGAGGCTTCACCGCGACCGAGTCGAACTGAGACAACCAATGCCCAAGCAAAAGAGCTCGCCACAAGAGCGGAGCGTAAGCAAAAGCCGATTGCGGCCAATGCGAACTCAAGTACAGACCCCAAACACGCGCAGCGGCAACAGATGGTTAATTTTGTGAAAGATTTGCCCATCTTACTGACCGATGGCAATTACCCAGACGTGGATCATAGTGCCGATGGTATTCGCGTCACGATTCAAACCTTACGCCAAGTCGCCAATGAGCATGGCATTCCAGCCGGACAGCTGCTTCGGGGGATCTCGGCCAGTGACCAATGCCAGTTTGATGAGGGGGAAACGGTTCTGTTTACCGCTCACGCTAAACGTTAATCCATTTGAAGTTAAGCGGATTGTAAACGGTTATTTTGCGGAGCATGAATGAAAGAAAACGCATATGAGATGCCCTGGCGCACGAACTATGAAGCCATGGCAGCAGCAGGTTGGCTGGTTGGGGCAACTGGGGCAATTGCCGCAGAAATGCTGACAGAGTTACCACCTGAGCCATTTTGGTGGATGACAGGGATTTCCTCGGGCATGGCGTTGTATCGCCTTCCTGAGGCTTATCGCCTTTATAAGTTGCAGATGGGGCTAAAAGGCAAACCATTGGCTTTTATGGAGCTGTCGCATTTGCAAAAGGTGATGGCAAAACATCCAGATGAATTGTGGTTAGGGTATGGCTTTGAGTGGGACCAACGTCATGCTCAACGTGCTTATGAAATCCTAAAGCGGGATAAGCAAACCTTGCTTAACCAAGGCCACGGCAAACAAATGGGTTCGACCTGGATTCATGGTGTCGAGCCCAAAGAAGAAGATGTGTACCAGCCAGTTGGTCACACCGAGGGGCATACCTTAATTGTCGGCACGACCGGTGCCGGAAAAACCCGATGCTTTGATGCGATGATCACCCAGGCCATTTTGCGTAATGAAGCCGTGATTATTATTGACCCTAAGGGAGACAAGGAACTTAAGGATAATGCGCAGCGAGCCTGTATTGCCGCCGGTAGTCCTGAGCGCTTTGTGTATTTTCATCCGGGTTTTCCGGAGCATTCAGTACGTCTTAATCCCCTGAGAAACTTTAACCGGGGTACTGAAATTGCCAGCCGAATTGCGGCATTAATCCCCTCTGAAACCGGTGCTGATCCATTTAAAGCCTTTGGCCAAATGGCACTGAATAACATCGTGCAAGGTTTGTTGCTTACTTCACAGCGTCCTGATCTGAAAACACTGAGACGATTCTTGGAAGGTGGCCCAGAAGGCTTGGTAGTAAAAGCCGTCACAGCCTGGGGGGAGCAGGTGTATCCGAACTTTAGTGTGGAGATTAAACGCTTTACTGAAAAGGCCAATACCTTGGCTAAACAAGCCATGGCGATGCTGCTTTTTTACTACGAACGCATTCAGCCCGTTGCCGCCAATACTGATTTGGAGGGCCTTTTGAGTATGTTTGAGCATGACAGAACCCACTATTCAAAGATGGTGGCCTCACTGATGCCGGTGCTCAATATGCTCACATCAAGTGAACTAGGTCCATTGCTATCACCGATTGCAAACGATGTGGATGACAGCCGGTTAATTACGGATTCTGGCCGTATTATCAACAATGCCCAAGTGGCGTATATCGGCTTGGATTCATTGACCGACGCCATGGTTGGCAGCGCCATTGGTTCGTTGCTTTTATCCGATCTCACCGCCGTGGCCGGTGACCGCTATAACTATGGTGTTGAAAATCGTCCCGTAAATATCTTCATCGATGAGGCTGCTGAAGTCGTCAACGATCCCTTCATTCAACTGCTCAACAAAGGTCGTGGCGCAAAAATGCGTTGTGTGATTGCTACTCAGACCTTTGCTGACTTTGCAGCTCGAACAGGCAGTGAAGCTAAGGCTCGCCAGGTGTTAGGTAACATCAACAACTTGATAGCCCTTCGGGTGATGGACGCCGAAACACAGCAGTACATTACCGACAATCTGCCTAAGACTCGGTTGCAGTACATCATGCAAACTCAAGGTATGTCGTCCAACTCGGACAGCCCCGCGTTGTTTACCGGCAATCATGGCGAACGCTTGATGGAGGAAGAAGGCGATATGTTTCCACCGCAGTTATTAGGCCAGCTTCCCAACCTGGAGTACATCGCCAAGCTTTCAGGTGGCCGCGTGATCAAAGGCCGCATTCCTATTTTAACCAGCTCTACACAGGCAGCATAAGGAGTCTGTATGCATCATTCTGTCTGTCTGAAAATGACAACACTTACCAGTAAAGAAATGCTCGCTCAGTGGCAGCAACATAACCCTCAGTTCAAGGAAGCTTTAAGACTACTTGAAACCGACTGGCCTCATGCTTTGGCTTCAGTACACTGTTTGGCGGACTATTTAACGGATGCGCTCACGTTAGATGGCCATTCCACCTTTGATTTGTGTCTGTGCAATGGCTTGGGTAGTTATGAAGAAGTCAGTTGTGATGATGACAGTGTTCGCCTTTGGCATTTCATTGAGGCACTGACCTGGACTGCCGCCAGTGCTTTAACGGGTATTCGCCTGCGTGATCCTGACCATTTCGAGTGGGCCGCCGTGGATGGTGTGTATTTCTACTCCTGGATTCGTAATCGTCCAAATCGGATGGCGTATTTGGCTGAAGGACGTATTGATGTGCGTTATGTCAGTGGCCATACATCGACAAAGCGGCTTCAACAAGTAATTAAAGCCCGGATTATGACGCCAACCGTTGCAGCCATGCTGGCGCGAGTCGAAGAGGATGTTTGGCATGAGCAAGCATAAGTCGGTTTGGCTGCTGTGTCTGGCACTGATGCTGGAGATTATTGCCATTGGCGTGTTAGTGCCCGGTGATTGGACTGGCCGGGTCATTAGTAAAGAGAAGCAGATGATCCAAAATCAATTGGGAGCTCAAACAAGCTATTGGATTGGTCAAACTAGCCATGGCTGGTATCAGTCATGGATTGTGGATACGCAGATGGAGCAATCTGTGCGTGATTTTCTAATCCCCACTGAAGAACAGCGACTTCGTTCTAAAGGGATGGAGAACATGGGAGGCTTTTGGTTTGTGTGGGTAGAAGACCGTATTCAGGCATTTTTTGATGTGTTGTACCAAGTGTTCACTCGATTTGCTTTGCTGATGGTCTGGTTGCCCTTTGCGTTTATTCTCATGTTACCGGCTTTGTGGGACGGCTTGATGACCTGGAAGATTAAGAAAACAACCTTTGATTTTTCGAGCCCTATCATTCACCGCTATAGCATGATAATTCTGGGTTCAGGCGTCATCTTGCTGTTTATGGGATTGTTCGCCCCGCTGGCCATTCCTCCAGTGGTGTTACCGTCGCTGATCATTGGTTTGGCATTGATGGCAGGGTTGGCATTAAGCCACTTGCAGAAGAAGATATGAGGCCAGTTAGGCCTCATGAATTACGTTAACTCATTTTTTGTGGCTTGAGTGTTAATTCAAAGCCACATGCGTGAGCATATTTTAGAAGAGTTGACCAACTTGGATTGGCATTACCTTTTTCTAAACGACTGACGTTACTCTTTTGGGTATGCATTCTTTCAGCAACTTGTTCTTGAGTAAGTCCTGCCTTTGTTCTCATGGTAAGCAATTGGTCAATAAAGCTGAACTCACTCTCAAGCTTATCGTACTCATTCTTAACTTCAGCATTGGCTAAAGCACGTTGTTTCAGTTTTTGCAGACTCATGATTTTTGAACCTCTTTTTGTCTATCTCTGGCAAGATTAAGCTCATTTTTGGGCGTCTTTTGAGATTTTTTTACAAAAGCGTGTAACACATAAATGTGCTTCCCTTTTAAGTAGCAAAATAAGCCTCTACCAATACCTTCTTGAGCTTTGGCGCGGATTTCAAATAACCCATCGCCCATAGACTCAGTATGAGGAGGCCCCAAGTTTGCACCATGCTTTTCCATCAGCTCTAAAAGCTTAATCATGCGAGCTTGTATTTTTGGAGGCATATCGAGGATCTGCTCCTCAACGCCATCGTAAAAGTCGATCTTCCAGCTCATGGGTATCCTTAACTTAAGTTATCGTAAATGATAACTTTGGTTGCGCGGTTTGTCTAGAACTTAACCGTCTTGTCTGAGTAGAACCCTCAAAACCTTCAAGAATTCGGCATCTAGCTGACCACTGAACCTACCAATCCCAAGGCATCCTTCACTTCTCAATTCAAACAACGAGGAGTGACTATGGAACCTGTGAATATTCCATCCTATATAGATGACCCGCCGCACTTCCTGCTTTGGAGTGCCGATGAGATGGCTCCCATTCTGTTGGGGGTAGTGATCGGCATTTTTACCGGTAATGCCTTGGTTTTATGCCTGTTGGGGTTGGTAACAACCAAGCTCTATCGGCGTTTTCGTGATGGCCGCCCAGATGGTTTTATTCTTCACGCCATCTACTGGGCCGGACTGTTGCCAACTAAAGCCAAGACGATCCCTAACCCATTTATCAGGAGCTATCTGCCGTGAAGTTCGACGTGTTTTTAAAATCATGGCAAGGCACGCAATTAGAGAACCGATGGCAGCGGTTCCTGATTGCAGTGCTGGTGCTATCTAATTTGCTGCTTGCGGTAGCGGCATTTTCTCGCAATACCGTGGTGGCCATTCAACCACCAACCTTGTCTGAAACGGCTGAAGTGTCACGAAACCAGGCCACTCAGCCTTACCTGGAATCTTGGGGACTCTACCTGGCTGAGCTTATGGGCAACGTGACGCCGGGCAATGTGTCCTTTATCCGGGTTGCTATCGAGCCGCTACTTTCACCTGCGGTGTACCAGCAAGTGGTCGATGCACTGGAGATTCAGGCAAGACAGATCCGTGAAGACCGAGTCACGCTCAAATTCCAACCCAGACAAGTGGAGTATGAGTATGAAACCGGCCATGTCTTTGTGACCGGTTATTCCTTGGTCTCTGGACCATCTGGAGATGAACAGCGCCAAACTCGCACCTATGAGTTTGACATCGATATTGAGCAATACCGTCCAAAACTCAATTGGATGGATACGTATGAGGGGCAAGCTAGAACGAAGCGAGTTCGTGAAAAGTTGACCCAAGAGCAAAACCGGAGGGTGAATGATGCGAACCAAAATTAGTCGATGGATGACACCAAGCTTAATCGCAATTAGCTTGAGTGGCGTTCTGTTATCACAAGCGTCGTATGCAGACGTGGAATTGCCGATTGTGCCAGCCAGTGTGATGAAGCAGTCTGCTACTGCAAATCCACCGGTTCAAAGCAATTCGGTTGCAGCGGATACGCCAACAACGCTACTGATGACACCGGGGGTTAATGAACTGATCCCTGTAGCACTTGGTCATCTGAATCGAATTGTGACGCCGTTTGAATCGCCTCAGGTGAGAACAACCAGTGATGCTCAGACGCAAATCAAGGGGAATGTTGTATATGTAGCCACGGACAAAGAATCACCGGTTTCACTTTACATCACACCGCCTGGTCAGGAAGCACCCGCATTATCAGTCACCTTAGTACCTCGTCGTATTCCACCGCGTGAAATTACCTTAGCTATTGATGGTCAGCAGTGGCCTATTAAGGGCGTCGTGAACCGCAAAGCCGCCACTTGGGAAACAGCTCAGCCATACGTTGATAACCTACGAGACTTACTCAGACGCCTTGCATTAAATGAGTTGCCACAAGGCTATGACATCCGTTTGGCTGTCCAAACTGACATAAGCCCTAAATGTTTTCAGCCAGGCTTAAAGTTTGGTTTTAAGCAGGGGCAAATTGTGACGGGACATTACTTCACCGTCTATGTAGGACTGGTTGAAAGCTTTGCCGATGAGCCGATAGAAGCCAGTGAAATAGCCTGTCATGCACCAGATATAGTGGCAAGCGCTTACTGGCCTCGCAATATCTTGTTACCGGGTGAAAAGACTGAGTTGTATGTGGTTGTTCGCAATCATCGTGAAGAAGCGGTAGAAAGTCAGCGACCTTCGCTTCTTGTGGGAGGTGAATAACGATGAAAGCACAATGGGAACAAATGAGCCCGAACATGAAGCGTGGCCTATCGGTTGCTGGTATTGCTGGTGGTCTCATTCTTATGGTGATGGTGTTTTCACCTAATCCTGATGATGGCGCGAGCAGTAGGAACCGACAGGAAACGATCCGGCACATTCTTACGGATACCAATACTCGTGATGTTGGGGTCGATAGTTTGGCTGCAAACGTAAAACTACTCAGTGAGCGCAACGAGCAGTTACGCCGTGAAGTTGAACGCTTGCGTCGTGACGTCGATTCAGGACGGCTAAGCCCAGGTTCGCCTTCAATACCAAGTGAGGTTAATGCGGAGTTGGCTCGCCTTCGAGCGGAGCTTGATGATGTTCGCGCTGGAGGTGATTCAGTAGCTGAAGGCACAAATAGCCGTTTTGAAGTACCTTTATCTGCCATGGAATTGCCTAAAGAAGAAAAGCCACTGCCGTCTAACCCAGACGACTATTTTGCCAATGCGCCGCTGCCAGATCCGCTCTATCAGCAGCCAGCCAGTGGCCAAGGTTCACGAGCACGGGATGTTCCATTGCCGCCAATCACGATTCGTATGATTGAGCCTGAAGTGGTTGCTGAACCAGAGGTTGTTGTGCAAGAAGCGCCGCCTTTGTATCTACCGGCGGGCAGCATCATCTCAGGTACTTTGATCACAGGTTTGGATGCCCCCACTCACGAGTCCGCAAGACGCGAACCTTTTCCAGCATTGCTGAGGATTCAAAAGGAAGCCATTTTACCCAACCGATTTAGAGCGGATATCAAAGAGTGTTTCTTGATCGCCGCAGGTTACGGTGATTTGAGTTCTGAGCGTGCTTATTTGCGAGGCGAGACCATTTCATGTGTGAGAGAAGATGGTGGCGTCATTGAAACGCGACTGGATTCTTATGCCGTAGGTGAAGACGGCAAAGCCGGTATTCGTGGCCGATTAGTGTCGAAACAAGGCCAGCTGGTGGCCAAATCGATGATGGCCGGATTCCTTCAGGGCTTGGCAGGCGCATTTGATGTGAATCCTGTTCCGACGATTCAGACGGGTAATGCCGGTGATACTCAGCTGTACCAGCAAGTCATGAGCCAAGAAGCATTACAAGGTGCTGCGATTAAAGGCACCGGTAAAGCATTGGATCGAGTGGCCAAGTTCTATTTGGACATGGCTGAAAATATGTTCCCAGTCATAGAGGTAGACGCTGCCAGGAAAATTGAAGTCATAGTCACTCGTGGTGCCTCGTTGTCGTTGGCCACTTCGCAAGGGGGAGGTGCAAGAAGATGAAAAAATCCTGCATGTTGCTAACCGATCGAAGTCCGTTTCAGACAATAAGATGTGTATCCAGAGGAGAGTTAACCATGACGACATCAATGCAGAACAACCCAAAGCACCATTCAAAACAGTGGTCTAAAGCTGGATTACTTTTATTGGCAGTCGGCTCAACCTTATTGTCTGGCTGTAGTTCATTGGGTCTTGGGAGTAGTGAATATGGATGCCCAGGTATGCCTGACGGTGTGCGCTGTTTATCCGCTCGTGAAGTCTATGAGCTTACCAGTAATGGCGCTGCACCCAAGACGATTGATGCTGTGGCGACTCGAATTGGTTCTCCCTCTGGGTATTCACAATCTGATTTAGAGACAGGACTGCTGAGCCATCCAGCATTACCTGAGACGCAGCAATCTGCACCTCTTCGCATTCCTTCAAGAGTGATGCGAATTTGGATTGCGCCTTGGGAGGATGACCGTGGAGATCTGAATTTATCCAGCTACGTGTTTACCGAAATTGAACCGCGCCGGTGGGATATTGGGGTGTCAGCACCTCGAACGGTTTCGCCAGTGCTACGTCCACTTCAGACTCAAAGCGATTCTGCCTCAGCGGGAGCTGATGGTAAGCGCGATAACTTGAGTATCTACGGAGAAACTAACGAATGACAAATGCAGTTCGCACCATTCAAACTCAGCGCCTAATGACCATTGGTGCGCTTGGTTTGATGGCGTTAATGATTTCGGAGCCCTCATTTGCGGGCACCGGTGGTGATGCTTTCACTGATGTGTGGGATACCCTAAAAGATTGGACCCAAGGTACTTTGGGACGGATCGTAGCGGGAGCCATGGTTCTGGTGGGTATTGTGGGCGGTATCGCTCGCCAAAGCTTGATGGCCTTTGCCTTGGGCATTGGTGGTGGTATGGGTCTCTACAATACGCCAACCGTCGTTGAAAGTGTTATGTCTGCAACCTTACCTGTTGTTGCCAGCACTCAAGAAGTCATTGGCACAACAGTTCCAGCAATCAGCGTCGTCTTACTGGGCTCCTGAATGTGAGCCATATTAGGCAGTTCACTTAAGGCAATCAAACTTAGGACTACACAACATCGGGTTATTGGTGATGTTGTGTAGACCTTTTCATTTCAGCGACGCCACATTAACGAACTTGGTTTACAGTGTTTGGTATATTAATACCTAAAGTGTTAAAATTCCTATCTTAATAAACTATATGGTCTTAAAATGAATTTACAGTAGTTCAACAGCTCGTTTTTATTATTAGAGGAAAAAAGAGGTTAAAGATGAATAGTGTTAAAAAAATGACGATATTTCTAGTGCCTGTATTACTTTTAGGTTGTG
>Ga0247725_1000527_pt1 | contig 26635 bp, 21 predicted proteins | sample OKSTACKMCFT3sol_FD_183021 | JGI IMG/M metagenome (GOLD analysis project Ga0247725, IMG submission 183021) | Subsurface sediment microbial communities from gas well in Oklahoma, United States - OK STACK MC-FT3-sol | ecosystem: Environmental > Terrestrial > Deep subsurface > Rock core/Sediment...
GAACGCACCGCCAGCAGCGACCCCTCGGCAATCGCCAGGGTGCGCTCCTTGCCGAGGAAGTCGCCGGTCTCGCACACTGGGCCCACCACGTCATAGATCGCGGGAGCATGGCCGGCACGGCTATCTACCTCGATGATGTTCATCCAGGCGCCATAGAGCGAGGGGCGCAGCATGTCGTTCATGCCGGCATCGATCAGCGCAAAGTTGCGGGTTTCGCCCGGTTTCAGGTACTCGACCCGGGTCAGCAGCACGCCGGCATTGGCGACGATGGCACGGCCCGGCTCGAACAGCAGGGTCAGATCCCGGCCCGCCAGCTTCTGCTTCAGCGCTTCGGCATACTCGGTCGGATGGGGTGGCTGCTCGGAACCATAGTTGACCCCAAGGCCGCCACCCACATCCAGATGATGGATATGAATCCCTTCTGCAGCCAGACCGTCGATCAGCCGCAGCAACTTGTCAGCCGCTTCCATAAATGGATTCAATTCAGTGAGTTGCGAGCCGATATGGCAATCCACCCCGACGATCTCGATGTTCGCCATCGCGGCCGCCTTGCGATAGATGGCTGGCGCCAGCTCGATGGGAATGCCGAACTTGTTCTGCTTGAGGCCAGTGGAGATATAGGGGTGAGTACCGGCATCGATATCCGGATTGACCCGCACCGAGACGCGAGCCTTCTTGCCCATGCTGCCCGCCACCCGATTGAGGCGCTCCAGCTCGGCTTCCGACTCCAGATTGAAGCAGAGGATCTCTTTATCCAGCGCAAGGCGCATCTCCGCTTCACTCTTGGCCACGCCGGAGAAGACCACCTTGGCCGGATCACCGCCCGCCGCCAGTACCCGCGACAGCTCGCCACCAGAGACGATGTCAAACCCTGACCCCAGTCGGGCCAGCAGGTTGAGCAGCGCCAGGTTGGAGTTGGCCTTCACCGCGTAGCAGATCAGATGGGGAATATCGCCAGCGGCCTTGTCAAAGGCGTGCCAGTGGCGCTCGAGGGTCGCACGGGAGTAGACGTAAAGCGGGGTACCGTACTGCTCGGCAAGCTGTTGCAGCGAGGTTTGCTCGGCCTGAAGCTGGCCGTCGGCGTCGTAGTTAAAGTGATCCAAGGGGGCGGTTCCTTCCTAGAATGGGTGCGGCATTAGTGCGGCGCGGCCTCGGTGGCAGCCTCAGTGGTCGCAGGCGGTGCTGCTTGCGGTGTACTCTGGCTCTGTGGCTGCTCGGGGGGCGGCATATAGAGCGGCCCCTTCAGACCGCACGCGGCCAACCCGAGGGACAGAAGAGTGGCAAGCAGACACTTGGTGAACTGAGTGATCATAATGGTTCGCTGCGAAAAAATTTTTGGCCCTCTATAATCGCACTCACATTGTTAAAAGCAACAGGATAAACCGATGAAGGATCACGAGTATCACGCCCTGACAGACGCCTTTTTCCAATATGTGGAAGACACGCTCGACGAGGGGTATCCGGATATCGACTGCGAACGCAACGGCGGCGTATTGACCCTCTCTTTCGAGAACAAGACCAAGGTCATCATCAACAAGCAGGAGCCACTGCACCAGATTTGGGTCGCCACCCGCGAGAACGGCTTCCACTTCGAACTGCAGGGTGACACCTGGATCGACAACCGCTTCGGCCACGAGCTCAAGGCGCTGCTGAGCCAATCCTGCTCCGCCCAGGCTGGCGAAGAGGTGGTGTTTCCATGATCGACCTGCACCCGCAGGGCGCCCGTCACGCGGTGATCTGGCTGCACGGGCTGGGTGATTCCGGCGCCGGCCTCGCCCCGTTGGTGGACGCGCTGGATCTGCCTGCTGACTTACCGGTGCGTCACCTGCTGCCGGATGCCCCCGAGCGCCCGATCACCATCAACATGGGCTACAAGATGCGCGGCTGGTACGACATCAGGAGCTTCGAGGATCCCGCCGAGCGGGCCGTGGAGTCCCATGTCCGTGACTCAGCCGACCAGATTGCCGCATTGCTCGACCAGCTGGTGGCCGACGGGTTTGCCCCCGAGCATATCGTGCTGGCAGGTTTCTCACAGGGCGGGGTGATTGCCTCCTTCACCGCGCTGCGCTATCAGACAACGCTGGCGGGCCTGCTCTGCATGTCCACCTATCTGGCAGCCCCCGACAAGCTGCTCGGCGAGATGAGCGAGGCTGCTCGCACCCTGCCCATCTGCTACATGCACGGCATCTATGACGATGTGGTGAGCCTGTCGCTCGGTTGGGATGCCAAGAACCGGCTGGAAAGCGCCGGACTCGCCCCCGAGTGGCACGAGTACCCGATGCGTCACGAGATCTGCCGCCCGCAGCTGGGCGACATTCGCAGCTGGCTGCTGGCCCACCTCGGCGCGTGAACCCTTCCGGCAAAGCAAACGGCCTGCATCTGCAGGCCGTTTTTTATGGCGATTCCAACTGACGGGTCAGCCCACTTCCCGAGCGGGCGGCACCTGTTCGCGCAGAGTGCCCTGACTGCGATAGGGGATCACATCCAGCTCGCCATTCACTTGTACTATCTCGTAGTACTGCGGCAGGTTGAAGTTGATGAACTGCCCATCATCGCTGAACCGCTCGTGATTGGAGGTGTAGAAGCGGTTGACCCCCGCCACCAGCTCATCCTTGTTGCCGGCAAAGTGCTGGTAGATCTCCACCCGGTTCGCCTCATCGAGGATATAGATGTTGGTGCCCGCATCCCGGGTATCGAAGAAGAACTGCACCAACCCTTCGCTGGCGTAGGCATCGACAATGCTCGGCAGATGCTGGCTGTGGGTCTTGTCGAGCCGCAGCGGCAGATGATCCAGCTTGTTGTGGGAGATGTGACGGTAAAAATCGATGGCGTTCTCCAGCTTCTTCACCGACACCCCGCGCCGCTCGAAGAAGATGCCGTACTTCTCGCGGCCAAGGGCCATGGTCTTGACCAGCTGCTGCTTGTCGCGGGCAAGGCGCAGGTCGATACACTCCGCCACCAGGGTCTGGAAGCGGGAGCGCACCAGAGAACGGAAGTGCTGGCTGTAGCAGAACACCTCGATCATCTCGGGGGCGGCGGCATCCTGATGCATCTTGCCGAGGATGGTGGTGAGGGCATCGACCACGGCTTCATCCCCCTGGAAGTGCAGGGTACGGATCTCGCTCCAGGAGTTGCGATAGACCAGATCCACCGAGCCCACCAGACACTCCTGATTGCGACCAAACGAGAAGACATCCACGGTATTGGCGTCAAATTCGATCACCTGCCCGACCCAGTGGCTGGTCGGGTCCATCTCCAGGTTGAGGAAGATGGAGAGCTGACGGATCTCGCACGGCCGACTGAGAGCCAGATTGGTGGCCAGCGGGTACTTCTCGGGGAAGCAGCCGGAGAGATCGCGGCAGAACTGGTGCAGATTGTCGATGTGCAGATCCGAGCCCTGATTGAACAGGTGCACCCGCGACTGGGGGGTCAGCAGATCGTTGAAGTAGGCCCAGGAGACCAGCTTGCTGATGTAACCGTTGAACTCCAGCGGCGCGCGGCCAATGATGTCCACCGGCTCCAGCGAATGTTTGTAGAGATACCAACCGGCGCGGTTGAGGCGACCGTGGGGCACCTGCACGAAGCTGAGATCCGGCTCGCTCAGATCCGGCGCGATCTTGAGGTTGATGCGCTGCACCTTGCCCGGCAGGCTCTCGAACGCGGCGTAGAGTTTGCGCGACAGAATGCCGATATCTTCCGGGTTGATCGACTCGCTGATGTTGTTGCGGCGGGCGAACTGGATCAGGTTGCGGTAACTCTGCATCAGGGCTTCCAGCAGCTCGGCGTGAGCGATCTTCACCTCTTCGATCTTCCACTCGTGGCGATGATCGAGTTGATAAAGTTTGTCCTGACTCCAGCCCCAGTAGGAGACAAGCTGGCTCATCTGCTCGCGACGCCACTCGGGGGAATGATCATCCTTGGGATGGCTGAGACCGTCGCACACCTTGAGGTAGAAGCAGCGGCGCACCAGATCGAGCCGCGCCATATCGCCGATGGACTTGAGGTAGTTGGTCACCTTGTCCAGCATCAGACAGTAGTTGTCGAGCCGGTAGTGCATCCCCTCGTTGTGCTGGAACCAGTCGCGACCAATCATCGACAGCAGACGGGTGTTGGGATACTCGTGGGAGTAGGCTTCCATCAGCACCGACTTGAGCACCGCCTTGTAGGGAGAGTCAATCCCCTTGTAGAGCTGCCAAAGGGCGGAGCCGAAATACTCTTCGGCCGGAATACGGTCAAAACTGCCGAGATCGAGCCAGTCATCCTGCTTGAGCTTGCCGCTCTCGAACAGCTCGTTCACATACGCATCGTAGTGATCATCACATTCGGTGGGTACCAGATACCAGATCAAGCGTTTGCCCGCGATACGCATGGCACTGCGGTAGAACTCGTCGAGCAGCAGCAGGTGCTGGGCACTGCCGCAGCTCTCCCCCTGCATCTGGGCATCGTTGGTCTGGCGGAACTTGTCTTCCGGGATCAGGAAGAAGTTGAGATCGACCCCGCGCTGTTCGGCCCACTTGGAGAGTTGCTGGCACTTCAGCTCCAGCAGATCGAGCCGCTCCTGCGACAGACCGGCCACGTGGCAGACCCAGATATCGAGATCGGAGTGACAGCACTGACCGATGGAGGAGGTGCTGCCCATGGAGTAGAGCCCCTGAATGGCTCGATCATGGGTTGCCAGACCGCTCTGACAGTTGGCGTTGCGACAGAGGTCATCGATAAAGGCTTGCTGTTCGGCAGTGGCGCTGAAGCTCCAGATACCATGAGGGACATCACCGGAGACATAACCGGGCAGCAGGGGATGATTGAAGTGCAGCATGACAGGCAGCAGTTGGAATACCTGCTGCCCATAGCGACTCATGAGGCCTAACGCCCGTTGCGTCTTGAGACGGGTAATGTCGTCATAACGCGCAACCAGCGTATCGATGTGTTCCTGCAATGCCCTGCCTATCACCTAAGTGAAAATGACGCACCAAAAGGGGGATACGTCAAAAAAGTGTGATCATGTTAACAATGCAAACAGCGGTGGTAAACAAGCCTTCAGCTAAACACCAGATTATTTCTGGTATGACCACATCAAGTATCAGGGGAAATCATTAAATCCCAATACATTCAATGAATTAATCAACACCACTTGCTTAATGAAAATCATTTTCAGCATGCATTTTTGAGCTTGGCCCCGCTTTTGCCGGCTCCGCCATGAAAGCCCGGGCAAAGGGTGGTAATATCGATTTCCTTCTAAAAATGAAACAACTGATTGATATGGCAGCCCGAACCCTGAAAATTGCCACTCGCAAGAGCCCGCTGGCCCTGTGGCAGGCCAACTTTGTCAAAGACCGGCTCGAAGCCCTGCACCCGCAGTTGCAGGTCGAACTGGTGCCCATGAGCACTCAGGGTGACAAGATCCTCGATACCCCGCTGGCCAAAGTGGGCGGCAAGGGGTTGTTCGTCAAGGAGCTGGAGACCGCCATGCTGGAAGGACGGGCCGATATCGCCGTTCACTCCATGAAAGATGTGCCGGTGGAGTTCCCCGAGGGGCTCGGTCTGCACACCATCTGCGAGCGGGAAGATCCCCGCGATGCTTTCGTCTCCAATCGTTTCAAGGCCATTGCCGAACTGCCGCAAGGGGCCGTTGTCGGCACCTCCAGCCTGCGCCGCCAGTGCCAGCTGCGCGCCGCCCGCCCGGATCTGGTGATCCGCGACCTGCGTGGCAACGTCAACACTCGCCTTGCCAAGCTGGATGCCGGTGAATATGACGCCATCATTCTTGCAGCCGCCGGTCTGAAACGACTGGAGATGGCGCACCGCATCACCGCCTTTATCGAGCCGGAGCAGAGCCTGCCCGCCAACGGTCAGGGGGCTGTCGGCATCGAATGCCGCCTCAACGATACTGAGCTGCACGCTCTGCTGGCGCCGCTGGAGCACGCCGAGACCCGCGCCCGGGTGCTGACCGAACGCGCCATGAATCGCGCCCTGCAAGGGGGATGTCAGGTGCCTATCGGTGCCTACGCACTGGTCGAGGGCGAGCAGATCTGGCTGCGTGGTCTGGTGGGCAGCCCGGATGGCAGCCAGGTAATCCGTGACGAGATCCGCGGTCCGCTGGCCGATGGAGAGGCCCTCGGCGAGCAGTTGGCCCAGCGCCTGCTGGCCGCCGGTGCCGACGAGATCCTGGCCGAGGTCTACCGCACATGATCCCGCTGGTGGTGCGTCCGGCCGCCCAGGCCGCCGAGCTGGTGCAGTTGCTGCGCCAGCACGGCCATGCACCACTCTGCTGCCCGCTGCTGGAAACCGTGGCGGGCAGCGAACTCCCTCTCCTGCCCGACCTGTTGCGCAGTGCCAACGTGGTTATCGCCGTCAGCATCCATGCCGTTCATTTTGCACACGATTTTCTGTTGCAAACTGGTCAGACCTGGCCACATATTGAGTACTTTGCGGTGGGTCAGGCCAGCGCAGATGCGTTTGCAGCCATCGGCATCGCTGCAATCTGCCCGAATGACCCGCGCAGCGAAGGGCTGCTGGCCCTGCCCGCCCTGCAGCAGATAGCAGGCAAACGGGTACTGATCCTGCGCGGCAATGGCGGGCGGGATCTCATTGCCAGCACGCTGGCCTCACGCGGTGCTCTGGTGCACTATTGTGCGGCCTATGAGCGCCACTACCCCGAGCTGGACGGGGACAGATTGACCCACCACTGGCAGGCAGCGGGGCTGGACAGCCTGCTCATTACCAGTGGTGAACTGCTGCAACGGCTGCTGGAGCTGGTTCCCGACCACCAGCGGCCCTGGCTTTTTGACCGCCTGCTGGTGGTCCCCAGCCCGCGCGTGGCCGAGATGGCCCACTCCGCGGGCTTTATCCATATCACGATTGCCCAAGGTGCATCCAACCAGGCCCTGACGGCCGCACTGGAACTGAGGAAGATGGAATGACAGAACAACAAGAATCCCAGGTCAAACCCCAGCCGACCGCTGCGGTCAATGGCAGCAAGAGCCGCTCCGGTGCCGTACTGGGAGGGGTTGCCATCCTGCTGGCCCTTGGCCTGACCGGCGGTCTCTATCTGCACGGCCACAAGAACGCCGTTGCCCAGCAGGCTGAACTGGCCCAGCTCAAGCAACAGCTGGCGAGCGCCCTGAGCAAGATCGACCAGACCAGCAGCAAGGATGCCGAGCAGCTGGCCGCGCTGGATCAAACCCAGCAGCGGCTGCAGGGGGAGATGCAGGGTCTGCAGAACCGGGTACTGGACCTGAATGACAAGCGCCCCAACGACTGGATGCTGGCCGAATCCGAGTATCTGGTACGGATGGCGGGCCGCAAACTGTGGCTGGAGCATGACCTCGTCTCCGCCATCACCCTGCTCGGCAATGCCGACGAGCGGATCGCCGCCCTCAACGACCCCAGCCTGATGCCGATCCGCAAGGCGCTGGCCGAGGATATCGCCAAGCTCAAGGGGATGCCGCGCATCGACCGCGAGGGGCTGACCCTCAAGCTGGCGGCGCTCTCCGACCAGATCGAGCTGCTGCCCCTCTCCACCGTCAGCATGCCGGAAGCCAAGGCCGAGCCGGATCAGGCGGTCAGCACCAATCCCGACGAGTGGGAGAGCAACCTGAAGAAGAACTGGGTCAAGTTCACCGAGAACTTCGTCACCATCCGTCGCCGCGATGGCGCGGTCGAGGCGCTGCTCTCGCCGCAGCAGGAGATCTTCCTGCGTGAAAACCTCAAAACCAAGCTGTTGCAGGCCCAGCTCTCCGTCTATCGCGAGCAGCAGGCGCTCTACGAAGACAGCCTGGACAAGGCCCAGCGCTGGCTGACCCAGTATTTCGACACCGACAACAGCGCCACCCGCTACATGCAGGGCGAGATCGACAAGCTCAAGGGTGAGCAGATCCAGATCGACTATCCGGCCCAGTTCAAGACCCAGGCGATGCTGGAGCAGGTGCTGACCGAACGCCTGCAACGCATTCTGGCCAGCAGCTGAGGAGGGCACCATGATCCGTATAATCATTCTGGTTGCCGTGATGGTCGCAGGGCTGATCTTTGGCCCGCAAGCCTCCGGTAACAAAGGCTATGTGCTGATTGCCCTTGGCAATTACACCATCGAATCCTCCGTCACCAGCGCGGTGATCCTGGCCGTGCTGTTCTACGGCGCCCTGCTGATCGTCGAGTGGCTGCTGGGTCGGGTATTCGGCCTGCGCCGCAAGACCCTCGGCTGGTACGGTTCACGCCGCCGCCGCAAGGCCAATCAACAGACCGTCGCCGCCACCCTGGCAATGGCCGAAGGGCACTACAGTCAGGCTGAAAAACTGATGATCAAGGGGGCCAGCAACAGCGACACCCCGCTGCTCAACTACCTGAGCGCCGCCAAGGCGGCACAGGCCCGTGGTGACGACGCCCGCCGGGATCAATACCTGCAAAAAGCGCAGGAGGAGAATCCCAAGGCCGAGCTGGCGCTCACCCTGACCCAGACCCAGTTGCAGATCGAGCAGGGCCAGTACGATACCGCGCTGGCGATGCTGGAATCGGTCTACGCCCTCAACCCGCGCCACCCCATGGTGCTGGATCAGCTGCGCCAGGTGCATCTGGCCCGTCAGGACTGGAGCGCCCTGTGCGACCTGATCCCGGCACTGCACAAGGTGGGCAAGCTGACCCCGAAACAGGAAGAAGATCTACTGCAACAGGCCTGGTGTGGCCGCCTGCGACAGGCTGCCGGCAGCCTCGAGACCCTCAAGGCGGTATGGCAGGATCTGCCGCGCAAACTGCGCCTGGAGCCTGATCTGCTTGCCTGCTACGGCGATCTGCTGCGCCAGCTGGGTGCCGACGGCGAGGCTGCCACCCTGTGGCAGGAGGCTCTGCGCAAACAGCCGATGCCGCAGCTGCTGGCTCGCCTGCCCAAGCTGAAACTCGACAGCTACCGGCCGCTGCTGGCGCTGCTGCAAAAACAGCAGGGGCAACCGGAAGTTGACACCGCACTGGCCCAGCTCTATCTGCTGGCAGGCCAACTGGATGATGCCCAGAAGCTGCTGGAGCAGGAGGTGGAGCGGGCGCCGAGCGCCGCCGCCTACCACGCCCTCGGCCAGCTGATGGACAAGCGCCGCCTTACCAACAAGGCCAACGAGTACTATCGTCAGGCACTGGAACTGGCGGGAGTCTGATCCCCGGCAAACAGAAACGCGAGAGGCCGCATGATGCGGCCTCTTTTTTATCTCTTCGCCCTGCCCTCGTCAGGTGGTGAGCCGTTCCAGCTCGCCGATCAGCCAGATGGCCTCGGCACGGTGGCTGCCGCACACATCCATCATGGGGCGAAAACCGCCGCACACCGCCGGCCGCTCCGGTTGACCGAAGATCTTGCAGCCGAGGGCGCTATCGAGCTGGATACAGGGGACGCCAGCCGGTTTGCCATCTGGCATACCGGGAATGGCACTGCTGATACTGGGGGCGATGCAACAGGCAGCGCAGCCGCTACGACACTCCATAGACTCCACTCCTTTGGGACGGTCTGAGCCACCATAGCCGAAGCGGCGGCACAAACGTAGCTGGCGCACAAGAAAAAGCCCGACCGCACGGGCGATCGGGCTTCAGACAACACTGCCGGTTCAGCGAGCCATCATCACAGTATGATGTCGCGTACCACGCTGTCTTTGCGTTCCAAGTAATGGATCGACTTGATACGACGAATGGTACGGGATTTACCACGGATCAACAGAGTCTCGGTGGTCGCCATCACGCCATCGCTGGTGATGCCATCCAGCAGATCACCCTTGGTGATGCCGGTGGCGGAGAAAATGACGTTGTCATTCTTCGCCATGTCTTCCAGCTTGAGCACCTTGTTGACATCGATACCCAGCGCTTCGCAGCGGGCAATTTCCTGCTCGCCCAGTGCACGCACTTCCGGGCTGTCGCCCTTGACGCGGTGACGCGGCACCAGACGGGCCTGCATGTCGCCATCCAGCGCGCGGATCACCGCAGCGGAGATCACCCCTTCCGGTGCGCCGCCGATGCCATACAGCATGTCGACTTCGCTGTCCGGCAGACAGGTGAGGATGGAGGCGGCAACGTCACCATCAGGAATGGCGAACACCCGCACGCCCAGACCCTGCATCTCCTTGATTGCCTTGTCATGACGCGGCTTGGCCAGAGTAATGACGGTCAGACGGGAGAGCGGCTTGCCCAGCGCCTTGGCCACGGACTTCAGGTTCAGCTCGAGAGCCTGATCCAGGTCGATGGCGCCTTTGGCCTTGGGCCCGACGATCAGCTTTTCCATGTACATGTCAGGCGCTTTCAGGAAAGAACCCTTGTCGCCCACCGCCAGCACGGCCAGCGCGTTGGCCTGACCCATGGCTGTCATGCGGGTACCCTCGATGGGATCGACCGCGATATCCACCGCGTCGCCGTGTCCGGTACCGACCTTCTCGCCGATATAGAGCATCGGCGCTTCATCAATTTCACCTTCGCCGATCACAATCTCACCATCGATCTCGATCTGGTTGAGAATGTGGCGCATGGCCGCTACGGCCGCCCCATCAGCGATATTCTTGTCACCACGTCCGAGCCACTTGTAGCCAGCCAGTGCAGCCGCTTCCGTCACTCGGGAAAACTCGATTGCCAGTTCACGTCTCATCGCATATCCAACCTATGGAGCTCGAAAACGGGCGGCATTCTACCACAAGGGCAAACCTTTGCGCACAAAAGTAGCCGCTGCGAGCAAGAATGTAGCCAATTCATCCAATTGCAACCCAATTGCCATCGACTCTTCATCCAACTGTCACCCCGCTGTCATCCCCGCTGCCTAGCATGAGCCCGTTTTCAAAACAAAAGCTTGCAACACCACAAGGGATTAAGATGAAAAAGCTGACTGTAGTGGCACTGGCTCTCACCGCAGCCTTCCAGGCTCAAGCCGTTGAAGTGTACAAAAATGACACCTCCATGCTGGATCTCTATGGCCGTATCTACGCTGGCCAATTCTTCGGCGACAAGAAAGAAAACGTCGATACTGCCAATCCGAATGGCACCAAGAATTACAGCGCCAAGCAAGGGGCAAACCAGTTTGTCCGTTTCGGTGCCAAGGCCGAGACCCAGATCCAGAGCGGTCTGAAGGCGCTGGCCCAGTACGAAGTGCAGATGTACATCAACGACAGCGAAAAGACCTTGGGTAAAGATGGAAGCACAGACAACCTGCGCACCCGTCTGGCCTTTGCCGGTGTCGGCGCTGACTGGGGGACTGTGACTTTCGGTCGCCAGAAAGGGGCCCCGGGCTTCCTGGCCGACTGGACTGATGTCTCCCTCTCCGACGGCTACGGCAACGAAGCGCTGGGCGCCAAGACTGACACCTTCGCCACCAACCGCGCAGGTTCCGTGTTGAAGTATTCCGGCCTGTTCAATGGCTTCCAGTTTGATGCCAGCTACAAATTTGATGGCGGCCAAGAAGAAGACAAGAGCAGCAACAAGACCTCCGCAGCTGACCCAGCCTATGGTGCAGCCGTGGCTTACACCTTCCCGTTCAATCTGTCTTTGGGTACCGCCTACAACGTTGGCCAACGTCAGGAAAAGAATACCGAAGACGCCAAACTGTGGCTGATCTCTGCCAAGTTCGACAACAAGGCGGCCTATGCAGCTCTGAGCTATGCCGATGGCTCTGACTTTGTCCAAAGTGGCACCGACCATACCGGCTGGGAAGCCGCGCTGGGCTACAACTTCGAAAACGGCTTCGGTCTGATGGCCCTGTGGAACAAACAGGAGCAGGAAGTCACTGGCGGCAAGAAAACCGATGCCATTGACTACTACACCCTGGGTGCCCAGTACAAATTCAACAAGAACCTGCGGGTGATTGGCGAGTACCGTATCAACAATCTGGACAGCGTTGCCGGCAAAGCGACTGCCAACAAGGATGACTTCCAGCTGGCTGCCCGCTACGACTTCTAATCGAGGTTTTGCGGATCCCAAAAGCGCGATGGCTTGCCATCGCGCTTTTTGCTGAGCGTCGCTCACGACCGGAGAAAGTGGCCTAGGCTCAACAGTAGATGTATCGCCGGAGAGATGATCATGGTCAGGCTGCCTTTCGTCCTGCTGTTGCTGCTGGCTCTTCCCGCTCACGCCCTCTCTATCGCCATGGTGCTGTGGCGCGGTGAAACCGCAGCCGAAGCGGGCTTTCGGGCAGAGCTGACCCGCCTTGGCTATCAGGCCACCATCACCACCTATAACGCCGATCAGGATCGTACGGCGCTGGCAACCATGCTGCGCCAGCAGATGCTGCCGAAACTGGCCGAATACGACTACATCTACACCTTTGGCACCACCGCCACCACCATGACAAAGAGTCTGGTAGCCAACCGCAAGCCTCTGATTTTCAATGTGGTCTCCGATCCGGTTGGGGCAGACATCCTCTCGGAAGACAAAGCCCAGAACAGCATGGTGGCTGGGGTGAGCAACATGGTGCCGATGGCGCTGCAACTGGCCAACGCCAGCGAGCACCTGGCCACCGGAAAACGGCTGCTGCTACCCTTCAACCCCCGTGAGCAGAACACCCTGCTGGTGGCCGATATGTTGCTCAATGAAGCGAAACGCTACCAGTGGCAGATGGTCACTTGGCGAATGGCCCCTGACCCACGGCGGCTGGACAACGAACTGAAGCGGCTGCAACAGGATGCCAAAAACGACATCGTCTTTCTGGCCGCAGACAGCTATCTGCTCTCCATCGCTCCCCGTTTACTGAATGCACTCAACGCAGCGGCCATCCCTACGATCTGCAGTGCCGAGCTGTTCGTCGAGCACGGCTGCAGCGTTGGCACCATCAGCAGCTACGAGGCGCTGGGCAAGATGGCCGCCGGGATCATCCACCGCCACCAGCAGGGAACAGAACTGCAGGATATTCTGCTGCAGACCGACCCCCATCCCAAACTGGTGCTGGGGCAACTGGGTAACACCCTCAAGCAGGAGGCGAGCCCCGAAAAGCCGAAGCCTTGATAAAGATCTCGGCCAATCAGGCTCCGGGAGGGTATGCTGTTGGCCCCCATCGCCCGAGAGCCCTTTCCCATGAGCACCAACGTCTTTTTTGCCGTTCTGCTGGCAGCCCTGCTTCACGCCAGCTGGAATGCGCTGGTCAAAATTGGCGAAGAGCGGCTGGTGGGGGTATCACTGGTGGCGATCTTCTCAGGGCTTATCGCCGCCGTGGCGCTGCTGCCAATGGGGCTTCCCTCTGCTGCCGAGCTGCCCTGGCTCGGCTTCTCAGTCCTGCTCCATATCGGTTACTGCCTGTTTCTCAGCCATGCCTACAATCAGGGCGATTTTGGCCAGATCTATCCGCTGGCCCGTGGCAGTGCCCCACTGCTCGCCATGGCGTTAAGTGCCCTGCTGCTGGGGGACTACCCCGGTTACGGCGGCATCATCGGCGCCTGCGTGCTGATCATGGGGGTCTTGCTAATGGCCTGGCGAGGTGGGCAGCAGCACCTTGACAGCAAAGCGGTTCGGGCAGCACTGATCACGGCCATGTTTACGGCGACCTATACCCTCTCGGATGGAGCCGGCGCCCGCGCAGGGGGTGAACCGGTACGCTACGCCCTCTGGCTCTTTGCCTGTACCGGGCTGGCGATGCTGCTGGTGCTGATCGTCCACCAGAAACGCAACGCATGGCGCCAGATCCGTCGCCATGCGATGGCGGGAATTGCAGGAGGTGCCATGTCACTGCTCGCCTACGGGATTGTTATCTGGGCCATGACCCAAGCCCCCATTGGCGTGGTCGCGGCTCTGCGCGAAAGCAGTGTGCTGTTTGCCATGCTGCTCTCGGTCTGGCTGCTGAAAGAGCCGCTCGGGCGCATGCGGCTGACGGCGGCGGCCATTATCACCGGCGGCGTGCTGCTGACCCGGCTGGGAGGATAAGCGCTGTCGCCATTGGTGCAGATTTATCTGACAGGATGGCGTAATTCACTCCGCCAAATATGCCGAATACGAATGATGGAAATAAGTCTCGGCCCGGGCGTAAATGTTTACATCCGCAACGTATCAATTAACTGGCAGGTCTGTTTATTTCAACCACAGCTTCATTCGGGAAACTTACCTGCCCAGCAGCATTAATGATAAAATCGTTCACAGTTAATTTTCGGCAACGCTGACCAATACCGCGCATGGCACAGACCATGCCGCTCCGCCCATACATTCATTGACCGCCTGACGGGTAAGCCAGCCCGGTCAGAGATGACCCGATCGCGCCCGCCACAGCAGGATGGCATGGCGCTACCGCGTTATTAATGGGTCCGGTTTCGTCCGTTTAATTTTTGATTATTTTAAATCCAGCACCATCAGGGAGTTTTTAATATGTCAGCAAAAAAGCTGAAGTTGGGCGCCTTTATATTGATGATATTAACATCGGTATTTGGCGTCACTAATATCGGGATCGGTTTTTACCGAATGGGATATGCCGCCATTCCGATGTTCGTGATCGGCGGTCTGTTCTTCTTCATCCCGTTCATTTTGATGATGATCGAATTCGGCACCGGTTTTCGCAAAGAGGCGGGCGGCATCTTTACCTGGATGCGTCACTCGGTCTCGACCCGATTCGCCTTTATCGGTCTGACCATGTGGTTCGCCTCCTACGTCATCTGGATGTTTGGCAAGGCGCTCTCCATGTGGGTGCCCCTCTCCTTCATGCTGTTTGGCCGCGACATCACCGTCATCCCGGTCACCCTGGGCACCGGCATCGACTTCGGCCCCTTTATTCTGGGTGTGGTCGCCATCGCACTGGTTGCCACCGTCACCAAGCTCATCACCCTGGGCAGCGCCCGCTTCGCCAAAGTGGCAGCCATTGGCGGCCTCTCCGTGGTGGCACTCAACGTGCTGTTGCTGGTCGGCGGCGTCTTCACCTTCGCGGTGAGCGGCATGACCCTGCAGGAGCCCTTCACCCAGGCATCGCTGACGGCGTCTCCAAATGCCGCTTTCAACGACATCATCCCCTTCCTCGGCTTTATGGTGTTCGCCATCTTCGCCTACGGCGGGGTCGAGGCGATGGCCGGGGTGGCTGACGAGCTGGAAGATCCCGAGCGCGACCTCAAGCGCGGCATCTTCCTCTCCGGCACCTTCATCGTGCTCTGCTACATCATCGGCTTTCTGGCGGTCGGCTCCATCATGCGCTGGAGCGACTTCCCGGCCGAGGGGATCACCTCTCTCTCCGCCCTCTTCATCATCATGCTGGAGCTGGGGCGCCATCTCGGTGGCGAGTGGCTGGGACAGGTATTCATGCGCTTTGCTGGCCTTGGCATGTTCCTGAGCTATCTGGGTGCCTTTATCGCCCTCTCCTACGCGCCACTGCGCCAGTTCATCACCGGCACCCCGAGCTACTTCTGGCCGGAGCGTTTCCAGCGCGAGAACGAGAATGGCGTGCGCATTGAAGCCCTCAAGGTGCAAGCCTGGGTGGTCTGTCTGTTCATTGCCGCCAAATCCATCTTTACCCTGATCAACCCGGAAGGGGCCGCCGCCCTCTATGAGCTGATCATCACCATGACCAACGTCGGCATGACCCTGCCCTACATGTTCCTCATCTACGCCTGGTATCGCTATCGCAACAACCCGGCGCTGGGCAAGGACCTGATCTTCTTCAAGAGCGCTGGCTCGGTACTGCTGGCCACCATCATCAGCCTGATCCTGGTCGCCTTCGGCAACGTCTTTACCGTGGTCGCCCCCTTTATCTCCGGCGATATCTCCACCGGCGTCTGGACCATCATTGGCCCGCTGCTGTTCGTGGTGATCGCCATGCGATTCAAGATCAAGCAGGAAGATGCCCACTAACCGGCAGGCAATGCTCCATGCCAATCGGGACCGTTCTGGTCCCGATTTTTTTAGCGCTGGCTTCCGCTCGCCATCACGGCCAGCCCATAGTTTCAATGCAAAAAAAAGACTCCATGGAGACCCTTTTTACGCACTCCTCGCCGTCAAAGCACGCTCAACGCCGTAAATTATCAATATCAAGGTGAGAATGATTGTGAAGCGCCAGTTCACGACATATAACTTAGCGAGATATCCCTGTATTTCGTCCGGTAGAGCTGATCATGATGATGCGTTCCCTCCTTCCCCTGTTGCTTGGCGCAGTAATGCTGCCGGCCACTATGGACAGTGCCCATGCCAACCCCTTTTCCGCCAGCAGCAAGAGCAGCAGCGGCTTTCTCGAGCGACGGGATGTGCCTAACCTCAGCTCGGCTGCCTTCGTGGTAGCCAACCACAGAACCGGCGAGGTGATCTCCGAGCGCAACGGCAACCGGGTAATGCCCATCGCCTCCCTCACCAAGCTGATGACGGCGCTGGTAGTGCTGGATGCCAACCTGCGCCTGAATGAAATGCTCACCGTGACCAATGCCGACATCGACCGCATCAAGGGAACCGGCTCGCGCCTGGCCATCGGCTCCAGGCTCAGCCGCGCCGAAATGCTCCATATCGCCCTGATGTCCTCTGAAAACCGCGCCGCCTCGGCGCTGGCCCGCCACTATCCCGGCGGCCAGCGTGCCTTCGTCGAGGCGATGAATGCTAAGGCCCGCATGCTGGGGATGTGGAATACCCGCTACGCCGACAGCACAGGGCTCAACCCGCGCAATGTCTCCACCGCGCAGGATCTCGCCAAACTCGCCGCCGCAGCGGCCTCCTATCCGCTGATCCGCCAATATTCCACCGACGAGCAGAGCTATGTGCGTACCAACAAGCGTCAGCTGCACTACCTCAACTCCAACCGGTTGATCCGCGAAGGGCAATGGGAGTTCACTCTCTCCAAGACCGGCTATATCCGCGAAGCGGGCCGCTGTCTGGTGCTGGGCACCAAGGTCAATCGTGAGCCGGTGATCATGGTGTTGCTCAATGCCGAGACCACCAACGATCGGGTCGCCGATGCCAAGCGGATCAAAACCTGGCTGGAGAGCTCGGGCAGAACCACCCTGGCAGCCAACCAGAGCAGCATGCTGACTCATCAGTAAGCTCGAGATCCCCAACCAAGCGAGGCGCCCGCCTCGCTTTTTTTATCTGCATGAGCGCGCCCCAAAAATGGGATCCAGTTCCCGCTACAGGTAACACCTTCCGCCATCCAGTTACAAAACGTAACTACTCAACAGCGTGATTCACACTAATAGAATCAATTGGTTGTAACCTGGCCGCAAGAATTTTAGCGTGCCATCACAACCCCTGTAACGACGAGCCACCATGCGTATTTCCAGTATCGAGTGCGGGCGGGTACTGGCCATTCTGGCAGTGATGACCATTCATGTATCCCCCTTCGCCAACCCCTTCAATCCTACTCTGTGGGGAAATGGATCCTGGCTCTGGCTGAGCGGCACCATCAACCAGTTATGCCGCTTTGCCGTGCCGCTGTTTTTCCTCTGTGCCGGTTACTTTCTGCAGCCGAGACTGAGCCGCGAAGCGCCGCTGACCGTGGCCTGGCGCTACTGCCACCCCTTGCTGCTGCTCTGGCTGGTGTGGAGTCTGGTCTACCTGCTGGTGCCGTTCAATCCGCTGGATGCCGTGCAGCAAGGCTATCTGGCCTCCCTGCGCGGGCAGTGGCAATTCCAGCTCGGCGACCCCCTCAACGGCTGGCTGGTGGGCGGCATGATCCACCTCTGGTTCCTGCCAGCCCTCGTCATGGCGGTGACCCTGCTGGCACTCTGCTACCGGCTTGGCAGACCAGCGCTCGCCCTCTGGCTGGGTCTTGGCCTTTACCTGCTGGCGCTACTTGGGGGCTCCTATGCCAAGCCGCTGCTGGGCGCCGAGTGGCCACTGCTCACCCGTAACGGCCCCTTCTTCTCCCTGCTGTTTGTGGCGCTCGGGGCCCTGCTGCGCCAGCGTCAGTGGCAGCCCGATGCCCGCACCGGCTGGCAACTGCTGCTGGCGGGCGTGGCGCTCTATGGCTGTGAAGCCTGGGCGCTGCAGCACTTTGCCGCAGTGCCGCTCACCCGCCACGACTTCCTGCTCGGCTCCCTTCCCTGGGCTATCGGCCTGTTTGGCCTGCTGCTGGCCAACCCCGAGTGGGGCAAGGGCAGCTGGCTTGAGCGCCAGGCCCCCAAAGTGCTCGGGATCTACTGCCTGCACATGATGCTGGTGGTCTGGCTCTTCGTCTTTGGCCCGCAGGGCGCATCCATCCTGTGGGAGATTGCCAAGGTGCCGCTGCTGCTGGGATCGTCTCTGCTGGCCTATCGCCTGCTGGCGGCCCTGCCACTCGCCCATCGACTGCTGCGTACTCGCTGAGTCCGATATCCGGCCCGTCCTATCGGGCCGGATGCCTCTTCACGTTTTGTCCCTTTCTCTTCCGCTACGCCCTTTTTCCCTCGCTTCGTTCGCGCGGTTTGCTGCAATGGCTCTGCTTTTCAGCCGAGCTCCCCCGACCGCACAACCCTCCTCCAATGCCCCTATCCATTTTCACCTTGCCAGACAAATGAAAATCAATATCATTGGCATCCCGCTTTGGCGGGTCAGGCTAATTATAATTAAATCAATATGTTCGAGCCGTCAGGTCGACATCCAAAGAGTCAATATTGAATATGCAGCACCCTCACTTTCGCAGAACGCTGGTCTCGCTGGCACTGCTGGGCACCGGCTTCACTGCCCAGGCCGCCGATGAAACCATGACAGTGGTTGGCAAACGATCCCAGCATCAGGAAGTTGCCACCGCTACCCGTACCAATACGCCAGCCAAGCTGGTTCCCCAGACCATCGACAGCGTCAAGGTCAGCGAGCTGACCGCCTTCGGCCAACCCACATTGAGCGAAGCTCTGGTCGGCATTCCAGGTGTTGATGCAAGCGGTGATACCCGCTTCGACGGCGTCACAATCCGCGGCTTTAGCGCAGGCACGGATTTCTATCTCGACGGATTCCGCGACGACATGCAGTACACCCGGGATCTCGGCAATATCGAACGGGTAGAAGTGCTAAAGGGCCCGGCAGCAGTACTCTACGGACGTGGTAGCAGCGGCGGCATCATCAACCGCATCAGCAAAAAACCGCAGAAAGGGCAGGAGTCCAGCGTCACAGTACGCGTGGGCAGTTACGATTACCAACGCATGGCCGCAGACCTGAGCGCCGAGCCGAGCGAGGCGGTGCAACTACGACTCAACGTCGCTCAGGAAGACAACGACAGCTTCCGTAATGACGTGCACGGCAGACGTACTATGGTGGCACCAGCCATGAACTGGGATATCACTGATCGATTGAGCTGGCTACTGCAATACGAACGCAATGAATCGCACCGCACGCCGGACCGCGGTATCCCCAGCCTTAACGGTCGTCCAGCAGATGTGCCACGTGACGCCGTCTATAGCGATTTACGGCGTGACTACATCAACGATCTGGCACAGTCGGCACGCTCTCGCTTCACTTGGGATGTAAACGACGACTGGCAGGTGCGCCAGCAACTGAGCCTGATCGATCTCTCGAGCCAGTTCGACAATACCTACATAACCAAAATGGAAGGTGAGCAAATAACTCGAACTCGCTGGCAGCAAGATTTACAAACCCGTAATCTCGCCTCCAGTCTTGAGGTCGAAGGACACTTGCAGAGTGGCCCCATTGCCCACACCCTATTGGTCGGCACCGATCAGGGGTGGCAGGAGCGTTATCCCAAACTATGGAAAAGTCCTGATCTTAAATCTTTCAACCTTTACAACCCTGAGGCCCTACCGACCTACGACGGCAAGATGTCCCTTTCCTCTGACAAGCAACATAAAATCCGCAGTATCGGGACTTATGTACAAGATCAGCTCTCAATGGGCGACTGGACACTGCTGCTAGGCCTGCGTTATGACCAATTCGAGGTCAACAGTCGTGACAATAAAAACCCGGCTGAGGAGACAATCTCCAACCACAGCCTGAGCCCGCGCGCAGGATTGGTATGGAATCCGATAGAAGAACACGCTTTCTATCTCTCTTACAGCAAAAGCTTTATGCCCAATGGTGGTGGCGTGACAGGCCTTAACCAGATCGGTGATAAAAACAACACGCTAGACCCAGAACTGACCCGTCAATATGAAACCGGCGTCAAGAGCGACTGGCTAGATGGCAAACTGGCAACCACCCTCTCCATCTACCGGCTGGAGATGTATAACAAACGAACCAAAGATCCACTCGATCCCAGCAAAATACTCCTCACAGGCCTGCAACGTACCGACGGTATCGAACTCAGTACACGAGCTCAGCTGAACGACGAGGTTTATCTCCGCGGCGGCATAGCTCTGCAAGATGCAGAAATAGTGGAAGACTCCATCAATAAGGGCAATCGCCCAAGCAGCGTATCACGCCTAAATGGCGAACTGTTTGCCGGTTATCAGCAAGGAAAGCTCGGCTGGTTCGGCGAGAGCGGTGTTACCGCTGTGGGTGATCGCTTTGCTGACAATGCCAATACCACGGTGCTCCCCGGCTATGCACGCGTTGATGCCAGAGCGGGCTATCGCTGGCAACATTGGGAAGCGCAGTTCGGTATGGAGAACCTGTTTGACACTCACTACTACGTAAGTGCTACCGGCGCCTCTCAGATCATGCCCGGCTCCCCACGGCAGGTTAATTTGACTACGTCCTACCGTTTTTGATCCAGTGACAACCACCCCGACTGGCCAGCCCTTGCTGGCCAGTTTTTTTATGAAGCAACCACGATGAAACGCAGAAGAGTTCCCCTTCACAACAACAAATGGGTACGCCGCCTCCATGCCTGGGCCGGTTTTTTTACCCTCGCCCTGATGCTGATGTACGGCATCACCGGCCTCTGGCTGCAACACCGTGCCGTGTTGCCCATCCCCGGCCCCCACACCGACAAATCGAGTGAAGAGATAGTGCTCAAGGCGCCGCTCGCCAGCCCGGAGCAGCTGAAAAGCCTGCTGCAACAGCGCTATCCCGATACCTTTGCCGACGGGCGAACCATGATCACCCCGGCCCAGACCCTGCCCACCCCGAACGGCCCGCTCACCCTGCCCGCCAAGTGGGAGATGCGCGGCGTTACCCTCAGCCAGAGCGTGGCCGCCAGCTATGTCGAGGGCACCTTGCTGGTACGTACCGACCTGCAACTGGCCAACTTTGCCGCCAGCCTCAACCGGCTGCACCGCGGTATGGGCACCGGCCTCGGCTGGCAGCTGTTTGGCGATATCGCCGCCCTGGCCCTGCTGCTGCTCGCCCTCACCAGCCTGTTTATGTGGACCAAGCTGCACGGCACACCCAGAGCCATCATCGCGCTGACACTCGCTGGCACCCTCGGCACCCTGCTGTTTGCCCTGCTGGGGTAACGCAGCAATCATGATCTGATGCAGCAAGGTTTGGAAAGAAAACCGCAATAAAAACAGGCCGCTGGCTGTGATGTCGTCAGCGGCCACATCAAGAAAAGAAAATAACGGAGAGCGGAAAAAGAGAAGGGATACCAAGAGGTAACGGGAAGTACTGCCAGCTCAACAGTAACGTCCCAAAAGCGCAGAAACGCCAAAAAACAAAAGGCCATCATTGCTGATGGCCTTTTGTCATGAATTTGATGGTGCCCGGGGTCGGACTCGAACCGACACGGTTATTCACCGGCGGATTTTGAATCCGCTGCGTCTACCGATTTCGCCACCCGGGCAACTGCGAGGGATTATACGAATGGCGCGATGCCATGCAAGGTGTTTTTCGATTGAACACTCCCGTTTGTTCATTTATTCAACGCCTTGCCGATGCGGGGCCAGTTACATAGAATGCCGCCATCATCTTAATGGAATAAAAACGATGGCCAAGCCTAAAAAAGTCCAACAAAAATCCCCCTCTCCCGCCACTCAGCCATACCCGTCAGCGGGCCTGCTGCGTCGCCTCGGCGCCCTCATCTATGATGCGCTGGTGGTGACTTCGCTGCTGATCATCGCTGGCTTTATCGGCATGGGTGTCGCCAAGCTGTTGCTGATCACCGGCATGGCCAGCGTACCGGCGGGTGAAGATACCGTCTGGTTGCTGACCCGCCACCACCTGAGCCTGATCTACACCCTGTGGCTCGCCTTCGTCATCTGTGGTTTCTACACCTGGTTCTGGACCCGTGCTGGCCAGACCGTCGGCATGCGCGCCTGGCGGCTGCGCATTCAGAACGAGGATGGCAGCCACATCCGCGTTACCCAGGCGTTGATCCGTCTCGCTACCGCCGCCTTTGGTCTGGGCAACCTGATGTGCCTGTTCAACCGCCAGCGTCCGCGGGCGTTTCAGGATATCTGGGCCGAGTGCGAAGTGATCGTGCTGAGCAAGCAGGAAAATCTGGAATTGCTTAACAAGTAATACCGGAGCAATGCAGCAACGAAAGAGGGCACCAACAGGTGCCCTCTTTGCATTTCCTCATAACCTCGTGCGGATTACTGCTTGCGGCTGAGGATGTAGAAGGAGATACCGCCAAACAGCAGGCTGGGCGCGATAGCCGCCAGAATCGGCGGTACCGCATAGACCAGACTGATGGGGCCAAACACCCGATCACTCACATAGACGGCAAAGCCGGTCATGATCCCCATCAGCATCCGTGCCCCCATGCTCACAGAGCGTAGCGGGCCGAAGATGAAGGAGGAGGCCAGCAGGATCATCGCCACCACCGAGAGTGGTGACAGCAATTTGCGCCACATCTCCAGCTTGTAGCGACCGGCATCCTGCTTGTTGGCATCGAGATAGCCGATGTAATCGAGCAGACCGGAGACCGAGAGGTTTTCGGGGTCGATACTCACCACCCCCAGCTGTTTGGGCGTCAACTCTGAGCTCCACTCCATCTTGTCATGCTGTTCGCTGCGGATCTGCGCCGGGTCGTCGAAGCGGGTAACCTGAGTCTGCTTGAGCAGCCAGTGGTGGCGCTCGAACACACCCTCCTGCGCCTGCACCACATCGATCAGCTTGCGCTCGGGGGTGAAGCGATAGAGGGTGATGCCGGTGAGGGCGCCATCGTTACGCACCCCGTTGATATTGACGAAGTTGTTGCCATCGCGAGCCCACACCCCATAAACAGAGATAGTCAGACGTCCTTCGGAAATCGCACCAGCTCTAATATCTTCGGCCATCCGCTTGGCGATGGGGGCCACATACTCCCCCATCAGCCCCACCATGATCATCAGCGGGATCGCCGTCTTGAGCGCCGCCATTACAATACTGATCTTGGAGCGACCCGCCGCCTGCATCACCACCAGCTCGGAGCTGGTCGCCAGCTGACCCAGACCAATCAGGCCACCCAGCAGCGCGGCCAGCGGGAAGAAGAGCACCGCCTCCTTGGGCATGGAGAGCAGCACATAGTAGAGGGCGTTGATCATGTCGTAGTTGCCGTCACCGACCGACTTGAGCTGCTCCACATACTTGATGAGCGCCGCCAGACCAACGAGCGTGATTTCACACAGCAGGATCGACATAAAGATGACCCTACCGATATATCTATCGAGAATGCCAAACATCAGCAGAAGTTCCTATGTTGCAGCATCATGCTGATTTTCTGTTGAAATAGCGCCCTTTCACCCCGTTCCACCAGCTGGTGCCCTGCAGATTGAGGGGCAGGCCGATAAACAGCAGGTAACCGAGCGGCACCAGGAACATCCCCGGCCAGTAGGGCAGCCGACCGCTGTCAATGGCCGAACGGGCGGCGCTGAGCAGCAGGAAGTAGGAGAGATAGAGCATGATGGCCGGCAACAGCTTGGCGTAGCGCCCCTGACGGGGATTGACCCGCGCCAGCGGTACCACCAGCAGGGTCAGCACCGGAATGGAGAGGGGCAGCGAGATACGCCACTGCAATTCCGCCATCATGGCGTTGTCCTGGGTACCGAACAGTTCCATGGTCGGCTTGGCCGCCGCCTTGCGGTTGGAACGCTCCATCTCCTGCTGGCGGATCACCAGACCATATTCGCGAAAATCGGAGATCTGGAACTGTTTGCCGGAGAAGTTCCCTTCGTAGCGGGAACCATCCATCAGGGTCAGCCACTGCAGACCGTTCTCATCGACCGTCACCACCCCTTCGCTCGCCACCACCACCGAGGGAGGATTGTTCCCCTCCGCCCGCTGCAGCACGAAGATCTTTTGCAGTTTTGAGCCGTTGTCGTTCAAATCCTGGATATAGGCAACCAGACGCCCCTTGTCGAGCTCCATAAAGCGGCCCGCCTGCAGGAAGGAGATACCCGGATCCGCCTTGAACTCGTCGATCACCTGATACTCGCGCTCCTTGGCCTGCGGGGCGATCCAGCCGGTGTTGAACGCCGCGACCACCGCCGTCAGCAAGGCCAGCAACATGGCGCTGCGCATCACAAAACGGTGGCTGAAGCCGACCGCATGCATCACCGTCATCTCGCTTTCGGCGTAGAGGCGACCATGGGCAAACAAAATGGCTAAAAAGAGACTGATAGGCAGCATCAACAGCGCCATATTGGGCAAGTTGAGCAGCAGCAGGGTGGAGACCAGACGTGTCGGCACCTCGCCATCGGCGGCGTCACCGATGATCTTGATAAATTGTTGGCTGACAAAGATAAGCAGCAATACGAATAACACTGCCAGCTGGGTTTTCAGGGTTTCCCTGAACAAATATCGGAAAACGATCACAGTCATTCCCAAGTAAACTTGTGTTTTTAGTCGAATGCCTGAAAAATAGGGCCGTATATTGGATTTTTACCAGTTTGAACTGCGGAGCCTGTGGCTGTTCGCTCCGCCTCTGATACCCCAACAAGCACCGCATTATTCAATAAAAGGTGCCTTTTGTCTTTAGGATGTAGGAGATTCCATGGAGTTCAGTGTAAAGAGTGGCAGTCCAGAGAAGCAACGGAGCGCCTGCGTCGTAGTCGGCGTATTTGAGCCTCGTCGCCTCTCTCCGGTTGCCGAACAACTGGACAAGATCAGCGATGGCTATATCAGTTCGCTGCTGCGCCGTGGCGACCTGGAAGGGAAACCAGGCCAGATGCTGCTGCTGCATCAAGTACCGGGCGTGCTCAGCGAGCGCGTACTGCTGGTCGGATGCGGCAAGGAGCGGGAACTCGACGAACGCCAGTACAAGCAGATCATCAACAAGACCATCACCACCCTGAACGAAACCGGCTCCATGGAAGCGGTCTGCTTCCTCACCGAGCTGCACGTCAAGGGTCGGGATACCTATTGGAAGGTGCGCCAGGCCGTAGAAACCACCAAGGCGGGCCTCTACAGCTTTGATCAGTTCAAGACCAACAAGGCCGAGCCACGTCGCCCGCTGCGCAAGCTGGTATTCAACGTGCCGACGCGTCGGGAACTGACCATTGGTGAAAAAGCCATCGCTCACGGTCTGGCCGTGGCCAAGGGTGTGCGGGTCTGCCGCGATGTGGCGAACATGCCGCCCAACGTCTGCAATCCGGCCTATCTCGCCTCTCAGGCCCGTCGTCTGGCCGATGCCTACGACAACATCACCACCAAGGTGGTGGGCGAGCAGGAGATGGCCGAACTCGGCATGAACTCCTATCTGGCGGTGGCCCGCGGCTCCGACAATGAAGCCATGATGGCCATCATCGAATACAAGGGTCATCCGGATGCCAAGCCCATCGTACTGGTCGGCAAGGGTCTGACCTTTGACTCCGGCGGCATCTCCATCAAGCCGGCCGACGGTATGGACGAGATGAAGTACGACATGGGTGGCGCTGCCTCCGTGCTCGGCACCATGCATGCGCTGGCCCAGCTGCAACTGCCGATCAACGTCATCGGCGTACTGGCAGGCTGCGAGAACATGCCGGGTGGCAACGCCTATCGCCCGGGTGACATCCTCACCTCCATGTCAGGCCAGACCATCGAAGTGCTCAACACCGATGCGGAAGGTCGTCTGGTGCTGTGTGATGCACTGACCTATGTGGACCGCTTCGATCCGGAAACCGTGATCGACGTGGCGACCCTGACCGGTGCCTGCGTCATCGCACTGGGCCACCACACCTCGGGTCTGCTGGCCAACCACAACCCGCTGGCCCACGAGCTGCTCAACGCCTCCGAGCAGGCGGGTGATCGCGCCTGGCGTCTGCCGCTGTTTGACGAGTATCAGGAGCAGATCGACAGCCCGTTCGCCGACATGGCCAACATCGGCGGTCGTCCGGCCGGTGCAATCACCGCGGCGGCCTTCCTGTCACGCTTCACCAAGAAGTACAACTGGGCCCACCTGGATATCGCCGGGACTGCCTGGAAGAGTGGCAAGGACAAGGGCTCTACCGGTCGTCCGGTGCCCCTGCTGACCCAGTTCCTGCTGAACCGGGCTGGCGTGGATATCGAAGAGAAAGAGTAACTCTCCGGCCCCTGCCGATGGCTGCATCGGAAGGGTTGGCGTTACCCTGAACCACAAGGAAGAGGCCCGCCTCTTCCTTGTTTCATTCTTGAATCAGTGAGCTGCGGACGGGAAACGCCCCGTCAGCCTCATGAGGCGGTCAACAGTCCGTCACCGCAAAACGGGATCAACCTGATGAGCCAAGTGACCTTTTACCTGATGAGCGAACAGGATGACGCGCAGGCTTCTGCGGTCGAGCGACTGGCCTGCACTCTTGCGGCCGAGTCGTGGGGGGCGGGCCATATCTACCTGTTCTGCAACGATGAGGCCCAGGCCCTGCGTCTGGACGAGCTGTTGTGGCAACTGCCACCGGAGCGCTTCGTGCCGCACCAGCTGCAAGGCGAAAGCGGCATGGCCCCGGTGGAGATCGGCTATCAGCCACCGAAACGGCGCTACGCCCGCCTCATCAATCTA
>Ga0247725_1000528_pt1 | contig 26632 bp, 23 predicted proteins | sample OKSTACKMCFT3sol_FD_183021 | JGI IMG/M metagenome (GOLD analysis project Ga0247725, IMG submission 183021) | Subsurface sediment microbial communities from gas well in Oklahoma, United States - OK STACK MC-FT3-sol | ecosystem: Environmental > Terrestrial > Deep subsurface > Rock core/Sediment...
ATGAACTTCTGAACTCTAAACTCGGACAGTGCAGGTGCACCACGCAGGATCAACATAGGTTTTTTTTCCGTTGGTTGAGCGACAATGGAACCCAAAATCAGGCGCCGCATTATAAAGAAAAAACGCCTGCAATGGTATGAATAAGATCTGACGACCAGCAGGAATTTTGGTATAAATGGCGCTCTCGCATATTCAAGGCACAACCGAATGATTCGATTTGGAATTCTAGGAGCTGTATTAACAGCAGTAGTTTCTTGTACTCCGGTACAGGAGCCTGTTCAGCTTCATGAAATTTATCAAAGAGATAGCATTCGTGTCGGCATTTTAAACAGCCCTACCAGCTACTATGTAGGCGCTGATGGCCCAACAGGCTACGACTATGAACTGTCAGTTGCATTAGCAGAAAAGTTAGGCGTTGAACTGGAGTTATTTCCCAGTTATCAACGTGAAGAGCTATTACAAAAATTAGATTCTGGTCAGGTTGACTACATAGCAGGTGGTTTAGCTGTCACTGAAAGCCGGAAACAGAAATACCGTATAGCACCAGCTTATTTATGGCGTAACGAAGTATTGGTCTACCGTAAAGGTCAGGCAAAACCCAATAGCTTTAAAGATATCAAAGAGCCTGTGCTGGTGCCAAAAGACAGCTCGCTGGCAGAAACCTTAAGCCTGGTGCAAAAAGACTATCCACAATTGCAGTGGCAGGAAACTGAATCTGAAGATGCGGATGAGTTACTGCAACAAGTCGAAGATGGCAAAATCCCTTATACGCTGGTTGACTCAAACTTACTGGCGGTGAATCAACGCTTCTTTCCTAACTTAACAGTCGCCTTTAAAGTGAAAGAACAACAACCAGTGGCCTGGCTGCTTAATAACAAAGCCGATGATTCATTTTGGGCTGTGTTAATCGAGTTTTTTGGCCAGAATTATCAGTCCGGAGATTTGTTGAGCCTTGAAGATAAATACTTTGGCCATATCCGCCGCTTCGATTACGTCGCGACTCTGGACTACATCAAGGCGATTGAAAAAGATTTGCCCCGTTATCAGCCGTTATTTGAGAAATATGCCGGTAACTTTGACTGGCGTTTACTGGCGGCTATTGGTTATCAGGAATCAAACTGGCGACCTGACGCCCGCAGTTCCACTGGTGTGGTTGGTATGATGATGCTGACCGTCAGTACAGCACAGACTATGGGTGTCAGCAGCAGGCTGGACCCGGCCCAAAGTATCAGAGGTGGAGCAAAATACCTGCAGCGCATGGTTGAACGTATACCTGAGCGTATTCAGATGCCGGATCGGCTATGGTTTGCTATTGCTGCTTATAACATTGGCTGGGGTCATGTTGAGAGTGCTCGTGTGCTGACTGAACGGGATGGTGCCAATCCGGACAAATGGCATGAAGTAAAACAGCGCCTGCCTTTGCTACAACAAAAACGTTACTATCAGAATACCAGGCTGGGTTACGCCCGTGGCGCTCAGGCCGTCTATTATGTTGAAAACGTCCGTCGTTTCTACGATACGCTGTTATGGGTCGATGAAAAGAGAAAAACCGAACAAAGGTTAGATCAGCAAAAACAGAGGCTTAACGAGCAATTCGGCGATAAAGCGGTAAATTCAGCAGAAAAGTCAGGGAACATCAGCACTCCTAAGCAGTCTTAATCTTGTAACTGCAACGCTAAGCTTTTATATTAGCGAAAATAATTTGGAGTCATTGAATGTTAAAACGTAAAAAACCCACAATGCAGCGTAAGCGGCGATTAATGGATGTTGCATCCGGCAGAAGACGCGTCAGCCGCAATATGACGATGTTAAAGTTAAACAGACGCCGCCGCTCTTTTCAGTCTATTCAGGATTTAGCCAGCGCCACCGAAGCTATCGCTTAAACTGCCCTTCCTCAACACTCTGTTGTTTTTCCTGCTGTTTTAATGCCTTTTGTTCTGCTCTGCGACGGCGGAAAAATTCAGAGAGTTTGTCTGCGCATTGCTGCGCCAAAGGACCATCCAGTACATCTAACTGATGATTCAACACCGGATGCCGCACTATATCCAGCACAGAGCCAGCAGCACCGGTTTTTGCATCTTTAGCGCCAAATACCAGTCGTTTTACTCTGCTGTGCACTAAAAGACCAGCGCACATAGCACAAGGTTCCAGGGTGACGTACAAGGTGCAATCGATCAGGCGGTAATTGCCAATTTTTTCTGCGGCTTGTCGAATCGCTACCATTTCAGCATGAGCAGAAGGGTCGTTCAGTTGGATCGACTGATTCCAGCCCTCCCCCAGCACCACTCCGTCTTTGACCAACACAGCACCTACCGGAATTTCGCCACTTTGTTCAGCTTTATCGGCCAGTTGCAAGGCATACTGCATCCAGTGTAAATCGTCGTCTGCTGCTGTCACCTTGGCCTCTTATATTGCTGCTGAATCTGGCTAATTTTACCAGCTCTGGTTAAGCTTTTGACTATCTTTTAGTTATTTTGTTACAAATCAACTGACAACAAAATAGCTAACGCTTTGATAATGAATCAAATAGTGGTTATGGTATAGCTATTGCTTAACCAGTAAAGTTTTCAATCTATACAGAGGGATGATCATGGGTGTATTTGACGTAGGCTTTATCGCAGTCTTAGGCGCTTTTGCCTATGCGTTTTATGAAAACCACAATAAAACTAAAATTAAGTTGCAACAATCCTCAGCCAGCGGTGATGAGCTTCGTCAGCAAATTGAACAGCTGAAACAACGGGTTGCCACTTTAGAGACTATAGTGACGGATAAGTCCTATCAGCTGAAACACGAAATCAATAAGCTGTAAAAAGCGAAAGGGGCAGATTTAATCTGCCCCTTTTATTATCCAAAGTAATGTAGGGGTGGGGCTTGTCCCCACCCGTCTAGAATCCTATACGAAGGATAAATTATTCCCACTCAATAGTTGCTGGTGGTTTGCCGGAGATGTCGTACACCACCCGGGAAATACCATTCACTTCATTGATAATGCGGTTCGAGATAGTACCTAACAGCTCATAAGGCAGATGCGCCCAATGTGCTGTCATAAAGTCGATCGTCTCTACAGCTCGGATCGACACCACCCAATCGTATTTACGGCCATCGCCCATTACGCCAACAGATTTCACTGGCAGGAACACGGTAAAAGCCTGACTAACTTTGTCATACCAGCCTGAATTACGCAGCTCTTCGATAAAAATCGCGTCGGCTTTGCGTAATAAATCACAGTATTCTTTTTTCACTTCACCTAATACACGCACACCTAAACCCGGGCCAGGGAAAGGGTGACGGTATAGCATGTCGTATGGCAAACCTAAAGCTAAACCTACTTTGCGTACTTCATCTTTAAAGAGTTCACGCAGTGGCTCGACTAAGCCCATTTTCATATCAGCAGGTAAACCGCCGACATTGTGATGCGACTTAATTACATGAGCTTTACCGGTTTTAGAAGCCGCAGATTCAATCACGTCAGGGTAAATAGTGCCCTGAGCTAACCATTTGGCATTGCTTAGTTTTTTCGCTTCTTCGTCAAATACTTCAACAAATACACGACCGATAATTTTACGTTTGGCTTCAGGTTCTGCTTCACCTTTTAAGGCGTCGAGGAAACGGTTTTCAGCTTTAACATGGATAATGTTCAGACCAAAATGGTCACCAAACATGTCCATCACCTGAGCGCCTTCGTTTAAACGCAATAAGCCATTATCGACGAATACGCACGTCAGGTTTTTACCGATAGCACGGTGTAATAACATCGCCACTACGGAGGAGTCGACACCACCTGATAAACCTAAAATGACCTGATCATCACCAACCTGCTTTTTAATGTTGGCAATAGCGTCATCAATAATGGTGGCCGGAGTCCAGAGTTTTTCACAACCACAGATATCGACCACAAACTGCTCTAACATGCGCAGGCCCTGACGGGTGTGAGTCACTTCAGGGTGGAATTGTACGCCGTAGAACTGACGGGCTTCATCAGCCATAGCAGCATGAGGGCAAGTTGGCGTTTGCGCAGTCGTCACAAAACCTTCAGGGATTTGCACTACTTTATCGCCATGACTCATCCAGACATCCAATAAGCCACGGCCTTGTTCGTTCAGATGATCTTCAATACCGGTGAACATGGCATTCTCTGCAATCAGTTCAACCTGAGCATAACCAAATTCACGGTGATCAGAACTGGACACTTTACCGCCCAGTTGTTCAGCCATGGTCTGCATGCCGTAGCACACACCCAGCACAGGCACACCGGCTTCAAATACATAAGATGGCGCACGAGGTGAACCAGCTTCAGTCACACTTTCAGGACCACCAGATAAAATAATACCAGTTGGAGCAAATTCAGCGATTTGTTCAGCAGTAACGTCCCATGCCCACAGCTCACAATAAACGCCAATTTCACGCACACGACGGGCGATCAGCTGAGTGTATTGCGAACCGAAGTCGAGGATCAGAATTCGATGGAAGTGAATGTTTTTGCTCATAATCACCTTGTAGTAACAAATGTCGAATGGATAAAACACAGAGGCTGGCAAAACGCCAGCCTCTGATTAAGCGGTTAACCTAAGCGGTAATTTGGTGCTTCTTTGGTGATTTGCACATCATGCACGTGCGATTCACCCATACCAGCAGAAGTTACTTTGACAAAGACCGGCTTGGTGCGGACTTCAGCAATAGTTGAGCAACCTGTTAAGCCCATAGAAGAGCGCAGGCCCCCCATTTGCTGGTGAATAATAGTGCCGATTGGGCCTTTGTACGCCACACGGCCTTCGATACCTTCAGGCACTAATTTCTCAGCATTGTTGCTGCCCTGGAAGTAACGGTCAGAGGAGCCATTACGTTGTGCCATAGCACCTAATGAACCCATACCACGGTAGGATTTGTAGTAACGGCCCTGATACAGTTCAACATCACCCGGTGCTTCTTCAGTACCAGCAAACATTGAACCTACCATCACGCAGTGCGCGCCAGCTACTAAAGCTTTGGCGATATCACCTGAGAAGCGGATACCGCCGTCAGCGATAATACAAACGTCCATGCCCTGCACACCATCTACTGCATCAGAGATAGCTGTCAGTTGTGGTACACCACAACCTGTGACAATACGGGTGGTACAAATGGAACCTGGGCCTATGCCCACTTTCACCGCATTGGCACCAGCTAAAGCTAAAGCTTTTGCGCCTTCGGCTGTGGCGACGTTACCCGCTACTATTTGTAAATCAGGGTACATGGCGCGAGTTTGACGGACGCGATCTAACACGCCTTCAGAGTGACCGTGTGAGGTATCTATTAATAAAATATCCACACCGGCTTCGACTAAAGCAGCAATACGTTCGTCTGTGCCTGGGCCTACGCCCACAGCTGCGCCAACACGTAAGCGACCAAATTCGTCTTTACAGGCGTTTGGTTTGCTGGCGGCTTTGTTGTAATCCTGTACTGTGATCAGACCTTTGAGTTTAAAGTCATTGTCGACCACTAATACTTTTTCGATACGATGTTTGTGCATTAAAGCCAAAGCTTCAGCACGTGGGCCTGCTTCATTTACTGTGACTAAACGCTCTTTTGGCGTCATCACAGAAGAAATAGCCAGTTGTGGGTTGGTTTCAACGTTCAGGTCGCGACCTGTCACAATGCCAACCAGGTTGTTGTCAGCATCCACTACAGGGAAACCAGAGAATCCATGCTGAGCCGCCAGTTGCTGTACTTCACGGATGCTTTGCTCCGGACGCACAGTGACAGGGTCAGAGACAACACCACTTTCGTATTTTTTTACTTTACGAACATTAGCTGCCTGCTCTTCGATGGTCATATTCTTGTGAATAAAACCTAAACCGCCTTCCTGTGCTAAAGCAATAGCTAAACGAGCCTCGGTCACAGTGTCCATAGACGCTGATACCATAGGAATATTTAACGTAATTTTGCTGGTCAATTGAGTCCGCAGGTCTGCGGTATGGGGTAACACAGTGGAGTGCGCCGGTACAAGTAACACGTCGTCAAATGTAATGGCTTCTTTCACGATCCTGAGCATTGCAACAATCTCGCTGTTAAAAAAAGAGGGGGGAATGTTGCGGCGCAATTTTATCCGCTTTTGCGCCTTGCCACAATCAATTTTTCGCTTTTGTGTTACATTAGTGGCATGAACCCTTGAGATCTGCCTTATGTCGCAAGCTGATATTTATACCGTCTCCCGCTTAAACTCTGAAGTTCGCCTGACCCTTGAGCTGCGATTTCGTCAGCTGTGGTTAGTGGGCGAAGTATCCAATTTTATCGCAGCTTCCTCTGGCCACTGGTACTTTTCATTAAAAGATCAGGCGGCACAGGTCAAAGTGGCGATGTTTAAACAAAGCAACAGATACGCCAGCCTACAGCCAAAAAATGGTCAGCAAATTCTGATCCGCGCCCGTATCAGTGTGTATGAACCCAGGGGTGAATATCAGTTACTGGCCGATATGCTGGAACCTGCAGGTGACGGCCTACTCAAACAACAATACGAACAAATCAAAGCCACTTTGGCCGCTGAAGGTTTATTGGCACCGGAACGCAAAAAGCCGCTGCCGAAAAAAGTACAAAAAGTTGGAGTGGTCACCTCCCCTACTGGCGCGGCCATTCGCGATATCATCACAGTGCTGAAACGTCGTGCTCCAGCGCTGGAAGTCATTATTTATCCTTGTTTAGTTCAGGGTACTCAGGCGCCAGCGCAAATTTATAATGCCATCCAAAAAGCCATCTCCCGCAATGAAGTGGATGTATTGCTGATTGGCCGTGGTGGTGGCTCGCTGGAGGATTTGTGGTGTTTTAATGACGAACAGGTGGCACGTTTAATAGCCCATTGCCCCATCCCAACCGTCAGTGCCGTAGGTCATGAAATTGACTTTACCATAGCAGACTTTGTCGCTGACGTGCGCGCAGCCACGCCATCTGCCGCCGCTGAGTTGGTATCACCGGATCAGCAACAACAACTGCAGTTAGTACTCTCAGCAGAGCAACGCTTACAACGTTCAATGCAAAGTTATTTACGACAGCAGCAACCCCGTTTAACGGCTTTAGTGCATCGTTTAACCCTGCTCGATCCGGCACGGCGTCTACAACAACAACAGCAGTATCTGGATGAATTACAGCTGCGATTGCAAAATGCCCTGCTCAGACGGATCGACAAAGCGGCTCAACAGCAGCAGTTTTTACAACATAGATTGCAGCAACTGACACCTCTGGTACGGATTAAACAGCAGCAACAAAAACTGAGTCAGCACCAGCATCAATTGCATCAATCCATGCAGCAGCTCCTAAGACAAAAGCAGCAGCAGTGGTTATTGCAAAGTAGCCGTTTGCATACCGTAAGCCCCCTCGCCACTTTAGAGCGCGGTTACAGCATCAGCTTTGATGACCAGCAGCAAGTGATCACTGATGCATCGACACTACAGCCTGGTCAACAGATCAAAACCCGGCTGGCAAAGGGGCAGTTTATCGCCCGTGTCGAGCAAGTTTTTCCAGACGCCGATGCAAGTCACTGAGATCAGACAAGTCGCCGAAGAACTGGTCCAGCTACTTGGTCATACAGACTGGGCCATAGGCGGCAGCTTTTTACTTCAGTGTTATGGTATAGAACCCCAGGCCAGAGATTTGGATCTGGTCTGTACTCTCGAACACTTTGAGCGTTTTAAAGCATTACTCAGCCAGTACGCACAAGCTGTGCCTGTGACGCCCCACCCCAGCTATTGCAGCCTTGGCTTTGCCCGTTTTGAAAAAAATGGTTTGATGATCGAATTGATGGCAGGCATTCAGGTGCTCACAAACAACAGTCTGCAGCAGTTTCAGTTTTTGCCGGAACGCATCAGTTGGCAACAAGGTTTGCCATTGATGGCATTAACAGACTGGCAGGTTTTGTATCAGCTATTTGACCGCCCACAGCGTGTCGCGCAGTTGCAACAGTATCTACACTCAACGCACTGATGCATTATTTTTCCGCTATAAATCATATCAACTCAATCACTTAAGTTTAACTACTGTCAAAAATGGCTTTTTGTTCAAAAAAAGTACTTGCCAAGGAATGACAATAAAAATATGATACTCATCATATTATCAACCGCAGGCCATTTTGATGACAGCATTAACCAAAAAAGAGATGACCCATCAGCGCATTTTGCAGACCGCTGCAAAGATTATCCGCAGAGATGGTTTTGATGCGCTGGCTGTGGCTGATGTCATGAAACAAGCAGGTTTAACTCATGGTGGTTTTTACGCCCATTTTGCCAACAGAGATGCATTACTGGCGGAAGCTTTAGGGTATGCCGGTGCAGAATCTGCCACTTTGCTTGAACAAAGTCTGGCAGAGCGCATCAATGCGGGAGTACAGCCACTTACTGCTTTTATTGAGATTTATCTGTCAGAGCAACATCTGAATACTTGCACTGATGGCACAGGCTGCCCTGTAGCTGCGCTAGGTTCAGATTTTTTTCGGCTGGATCCGGACACTAAGGCAGTTGCTGCCAAAACTATCGAAGCTTATGTAGATAAAGTGCAGTGGCTCAGTAAGCAAAGCTTAAGCCGTGAAAGTGCATTCTTACTGACCAGTACCTTAGTTGGCGCACTGCAACTGGCGCGTGGTTTAAAAGGCACAGCTCAGGCTACGCAGTATTTAACGGCCTGTCGCGAAGATTTAGTTCAACGTTATGCAGGTCATGAGTGAACCCCTTGTAAGGTTCAACCGTTTTTTTAAACTAAAATATGATAACCATCATATTAATGAAAGGTAACAGCTATGAAACTTGAAAATGCAGTAGTACTGGTCACAGGCGCTAACCGTGGTTTAGGTTTAGCTTTTGCCAAAGAAGCGCTGGCCCGTGGTGCCCGTAAAGTCTATGCCGCGGCGCGTAACCCGGACAGCATCACACTGGAAGGTGTGATCCCGGTGAAATTAGATGTAACCAATAAAGACGATATTGCCAAGCTGGTTGAACAATGTTCAGATCTGACCTTGTTAATCAACAATGCTGGTGTAGCTGAAATTGGCGCTATGCTGACCGAAGATGCTGAAACCATGATGCGTCGCCAGCTGGAAACCAACCTGTATGGCCCACTGCGTTTAACTCAGGGTTTTGCCCCAGTGCTGGCAAATAACGGCGGTGGTGGCATTATTAATGTGCTGTCTATTGCCAGCTGGATCACAGGCCCACTGCTGGCCACATACTCTGTGACTAAATCGTCAGCCTGGTCTATGACTAATGCGGTGCGTCAGGAGCTAGCAGCTCAGCAAACTCAGGTCTTGGGTTTACACGTAGGTTTTATCGACACTGATTTAACCAAAGGTTTAGAAGTGCCTAAAGTGTCCGCAGAGCAAGTGGTAACCCGTACTTTTGACGGTTTAGAAGCTGGCGCCGATCAAGTACTGGCTGATGAGCCAACTCAAATGATCCATCAGGCGTTCTCCACGGCACCGCAAGTGTATTTGCACGCACTGCCAGGCCATTAAGCACAAGAAAAAACCCCAGACGAACTGCAGTTTTGCGGTTCGCCGGGGTTTTGTGTTTTGCCCGCAACTGAAGCTACAAACTTGCACAAGGCAGAGCTATGCACTAAGCAGCCCAACTCACCACGAAAGACGGGCTACGACTGACTTCTCATCAACGTGCAACGAAAAGGACCAGCCATTGCGCTCACATAGCCTTTGCACTATGCCAAGCCCTAAACCATACCCCTGAGACGAAGATGCCTCAGATGCTGTATCCCCTGTCGCAGCCGAATGCACTTGATTGGTGATAAAAAGCTCCTGCTCTTTGATAAGAATAGAGATTGGCCCCTGTCCGCTATGGCTATGCTCAAAGGCATTGCGCACCAGATTATTCACAGCTATGGCAAACGCCTGCGGATGCCCACTGACACTAGGGTTAGCAAGCGGGTCGATTTCCACCTCCAGCCTCTTATGGCTTAGCAGGTGGCGCTGCAGATCTACGGCGTTGCTGACCAGTGGCGCCACCAGAAACTGCTCATCATACAAAGCATCATCCGTTTCGCGGGCCAGACACAAGAACATCTCAATGGTGGTTCTCATTTCAAGAGTGGCTCGCCTGACCCTGTCCAGCGCCTTCACATCAGCCTCTGACAACTTACTTTGTTCCAACAGCTCAAGTGCCCCGGTAATCACAGTAATAGGAGTGCGCAATTCATGGCTGGCTGAACTGGTAAAGTAGCGCTCTCTGGCGACAAAGGCGCTGATGCGCTCGAGGGTCTTTTCAATAGTCGCTGCCAGCAGCCCCACTTCATCCTCACCAAAGCGGCTGGATCCGATGCGTTTATAATCTTCAACCGACAAGTGTTCAAGGTCGATGTCCGCCACCGCTTTGGCCAGTTGAGCAACCGGGGCTACCGCTCGTCGCATCACCACTATGCCCAGGCCGAATCCCAGCATGCCAAGGGTTCCCACTGCGCCAGTGATCACAAGCAGCAACCACCAATCCTCTGACGAGGCAGCTTCAATACCAGCCACATCGAACACTACAAAAGCCTTTTGTTGGTCATTGTCAGCAGTGACAACAGCCACATGTAATTCGTCGGCTTCGAATTCGTACAAGCCTTCAGCCGGATTTGTCTTAGCCCAGTCCTGCAGCGATGTCGGCAAGCTGGCAACCTTATCGTATCCGCTAAGGTTCATGCTCAATCTGGGATAGTTTTTGGCGGCAACCTCCAGCTGTTGCATCAGCACACGGTCTTCACTCAAGCGGATGGCAGCAAAAAAAGCCAGCCCCCAGGCAATACTGAGTACAGCGACACAAATCGCAAATGCAATAGCGACACGCTGACGTAAACTGCGCCTGTACATTTAGTCTGTATCCTCTGCAATACGGTAGCCTATCCGATGTACGGTATGGATCAGCGGCCTGGCGAAGGGCCTGTCTATCGCCTGTCGCAGCTTATACATATGGGAGCGAAGCGCGTCACCATCGGGCAGCTCGTCTGCCCATAACAAGGTTTCAAGTACATCGCGCTCCACCACTGCAGGAGCTTCTTCCATCAAGCGTTGCAATAACTTCAGGCCGGCAGGGTTAATATCAACCCTGCACCCCGCTCTGTGCACCTGCAGTGTGGACTTATTGAATGTCAGCTCACCTACAGTAAGCAGATTATCGGTTTTGCCATGACTGCGTTTGTACAGAGCCTGCAGCCGGGCATGCAGCTCCTGCAAAGCGAATGGCTTGACCAGATAGTCATCTGCTCCTGCCTCAAAGCCTTTGAGTTTGTCTTCAAGGGTGTCACGCGCCGTCAGCATAAGCACAGGCTTATCCAGAGTGGCATCAGTGCGCAACTTTTTGCAGAAACTCAGGCCATCCATTCCCGGCAACATCAGGTCCAGTACAATCACGTCGAATGGGGTAGTTAAGGCCAGATGCATAGCGCTTATCCCGTCATAAGCAAAATCCAGAATATAGTTATGCTGTTCGAGATAAGCGGCAATGTTGGCACAAATGTCGCGATTATCTTCGACAATCAAGACTCGAATTGGCGCTGCACCCAGTTTGTGGACCATCTGTTGTTACTCCTTCCCGCCCCTGCACTAGCCCCTACCAGGGCCTCGCTCTCGCCCTTATTGTTACCACGCATAGTCAAATCGAAGACCAATCAGTGGCTCGGCTTCGCTATCGTCTTTCACTTCCACGCCCCGGCGGTAGTCAAACTCGGTGTCATCGCTGGACGAGGCTGAGGTGACGTTGATCACATCCAGAAAGGCCGTGACGTCTATAGGGCCAAATGCGCGTCTATAGTCCACACGAAGGTTCAACAAAGCGGAACCGCTTTTACGACCTACATTACGCTCTGTGATTTCTTTCGAGTAGCGTAAGGGTTGTCCAGCGCCCAACACGTCTGCATGAATAATAAACTGGTCGTCTGGCCTGCCGGAAAGGTATTTGTAGCGCCCGGCGACCTTCCAGCGATCATTAATTTCCCAGGTCAGGCCAAGGGTAGCCACATGGTCGCGACTGAATTCGGCAGCGACCTCACCCCGACCATCTTTGCGGTCAACCACGGCATCATTGTAAGAATAGGTTGCGCTAGCGTATAGGCCTTCGCGAATTGTCCCCATAAGCACGATATCGACGCCGTACGATCTGCCATTCCCCTTGTTGGCAAAGGTTCCGCTTGCTCTATCCAGGTCGACCACCAGGTCATCGAGCTTTTGATAATAAGCCTCAGTTAACAACGACCACTGGGTGTTCGGGAAATATTTGAATCCAACACTGGCATGGCTGATTTTTTCATTCTTCAAATCGTTTGACTCGTTAGCCGCCAGGTAGAGAAAGCGCGGCGACTGATGAAATAATCCTGCGGCTGCAAAATATCTGACCTTACCAGCTGGCTGCCAGTTCAGGCTGAACCTGGGTGACACTAAGCTTTCGTCGGCAAAACCGTCCCGTTCGAGCCGCAAGCCAGTGCCGAAATCCCAATCACCCCGCTCAAAAACCTGGTTAACGTAGCCAGCATAGCTGGTTTCTTTTTGCTTTATTGCAGAATTAATGTTCTCGGGTTCAAGCACAATAAAGCGTTGTTGTGGGTCTGGTCTGAAATCATCGTCGTCATAAACAAAGCGGTTCCAATCGCCATCTAACACTGTGTTGTAGTCCAGATCAATTTGTGTGATCTGGCTACCTGCACTAAATAAACCCCATTGATTCGTCGCCTCAAAATCGCTTCGCCAACCTGTCTCCGTTTCGCGCTCACCTATGGTAATAATATCTTCCCGCACCGGAAAATCAGCGGCAGGCGTTCCTGCTGGGACCAGGTCAGGAAAGGCTTCGCCTTCAGAGCTTATTTTGTCGCTTTTGCGGTAGTAAACTTTATTGGTCCAGACCGCATCGTCACCGACCAATGACCGCAAGGTTAGGCCATACAAATCACTATCTTGTTCGGCAGACTGCAGCGCAACATCTTCGAAATCTGGCGATGCAAAAACGTGAGTGACATCACGAATATAGTCTTCGTGGGTATCCATCAATAAAATTTCAACGCTGTGATCCTGATTGACAGGAATAACCGACTTTAAAATGACATCTCTGAGCACAGGGTTGCCGATGTCCAGTTCTTCAATAGTTTCAAACAAAGCGCCGAAGTCCAGCCGTCTGGCAGAAAACAGCATAGTAGAGTCATCGGTGATACCAGCAGGGCCGTCGTAACCTACTTCATAACCTGCAAGGTCGTAGCGAAAACTGGCCGAAGGGCTTGGATTACCATCAGCGACGTCTAACTTGAGTAGCGATGCAGCCCGGCCACCATAAGCCGGCCCCCAGCCACCGGGCGAGAACTCAGCGCCGCCGATCACGTTTGGTGCGAAAATCGAGAAACGACCACCACCACCCACATCTTCCTCTTCACCTAAAGTTGCATCAAAGTGCACCGCTTTATCAAAGGGAAAGTCATCAACAAATAACAAATTATCCCGTGGGCCACGGCCACGCACACTAAAGCTGGCGAACTCACTGGCGGACGCCAGGCCAGGCAAGCCGTCCAACGACAGCAGCGGATCTGCACCTCCGCCTACAGCGCTTGCCAGGGCTTCTCTGTCGAGATAAGTGCTGGAGCCTGATGCAAAAACATCAGATTGTCGTCCCCGCACCTCAACCACTTCAATGGAGTGCTGTTTAAGTTCGAATTCTATTTTGATAGTTTTGCGCGTCACCACCCGCACACTGGGCGCATTCAATGAAGTAAAGCCGCTTTTGGCGACGTCCACCGAGTACAGACCCGGCTCAAGCGACTCAACAAGAATGCGACCTTGCTCGTCAGTTTCTAAGGTTTGAGCGGCAGAGCTTTCCCTTTGCTTAAGAGTGATCTGCACCTTTGACAGTGGCCGATCAGTATTCTGATCTTTGACGATAAAGGTCAGCGCACCGGGCGCTTCTGCTGCATGGGTAAAAACTGGCAAGCCAATAAGGCCACCCCACAACGTGATCCAGCATAGGTGTTTTAACTGTCTATTCATCTCGCTAACCTCCAAAAATCAACCCTGTTTATTTGAAGAACTGCAGGCAGGCTAGCAGAGCCAATGTGACTAAAAAGTCGCCGAAAGATGAAAGTTGTATTAGAGGCAGGATGGCTGTAGTCTCAAAACTAAAGCGTTTGGAATGTCCGGGTATACCAGAGTGGTTTTGTGCAGAGTAGGTTTAGTGGCAAATAAGCGGGAGCTGAATTAAATCCTGCGCACATCGCAAAATCTGACTCCAGCATTCAGTTGCTATTTGGTACATTTTTTACTTTAAAGCTTTCGCCTTTGGCGAGATACTTTCTTTTGCTTCGCCAAAAGAAAGCTATCCAAAGAAAAGGCGACCCCAGGTCGCAGCGAAAGCCCGGCCCAAAATCGTGCGTCCAAGGCGACTCGGCAACTCGTTCGTCGCTACCGCTCCTCGCTCAAACACTCCTCGTCTTAAAACCTTGGCCACCCAATTTTGTCCGGCTCGCGCCCCAATGGGGATTTGGTGCCAGTAGTGGGCTTATGTGTTGTTTTAAATCTCGTGTGATTACTGGTTGAATTTTCAGTCGTTGCGATTTAGCAAATTTACGAACAATTTGTGCACTGCCTGTACAAATTTTGTCTGACATGAATTTAGTGATTTCAGAAAAACCTGTTGAAATAGAGGTACATCGGCGTTAATTTTGTACGAGTAAAAATCATCAATATGTTCGGCTTGCAGGTGGATTGCCTTTTAAAGCTGATTGCTAGATGTACAAGGGGTATATGTTGGATTATTTAGCTAAATTGAAAAAATTACTAGCCGATATATCAACAGACTTAACTTTTTACCGGCAGATTTTTGGTTCTGACGAGAATGTGTTGGTGCTTAGAAGCGTTAGTAATTGGGTATTTGCAAATTATCAACAATGCTTAGTTGACGCCATCTATTATAAATTGTCTAGGTTGCTCGATCCTAAATCATCTTGTGGTTCAGATAACCTATCTTTTGCATACATAATAGATACTTATTCACTTTCTGATGATTCACAAATAAATGACAGTTTATCCGCGATAAAAAACAGGTACGAATCTAGCGGGCTAAAAAATTATAGAAACAAAGTACTGTCACATAATGATGCACACATTGTACTCACTGGTTCACAATGTAGGGTTGATTTTAATGATGAAGCCCTTGATCAATTTTTAGCTAGCCTGTGGGATTTGTTTGGTTTACTACAATATAAAACAGGTGAGAAAGACTCTATTCTGAAATATTCAACGGAGGTGTTAATGCCCGCGGAAATGGATGGAGAAACTTTTGTACTAAAACTTAAAAAGTGCATATAGCAATTAAAGACAGCTGGTACGCAACTGCTTTGTGCGTTATGCAAACTCTCATGGAAACGGAATTGAAATATAATCGCGAGAATGCACTACGTGATCGACTAAATTTATTTTTGGTAGAGAGTTTCGATTTGCCAAGTCGAGATTACTATTCGTTTTTGGATGCGGAGAGATTTATAGGTCTCAAGGCAGCTTTGTCCGATATCAATAATGTCCTTACTCTAAAGGTCACACTATCTTTCGCTGATTGGCTCGCAGACCACTATAGGCTTGATGATTCAGTGAGGTCTGAATTACAGCATATTGTTACGGAGACAAAACCAAATTCAAATGGGTATGATATTTGGCTTGGTTATCCAGTAGCTTTTGTAGGTGAAGTGAAATGTAATATTCCGATTAACAAAAGCGTTATCTATGGCTCCGCGCAGCGGCATGGCATAGAGAAAGACATTATCGGACTATTAAAAGGGAAACGTAAAGCAACAATAAACCCTGAGTCGTGCCCAAAATTCATGGCTTTCTTAGATATTCCTCAGATTCGCAGGGCAAATGAGCATTTATTAAGAAGCAGTGATATTTGTCGAAATCATTTAGTATTTGTAGACGGAGATCATGAGTTGAGTAGAACAGATGTAGTTTACGGTGTTTATGTTCCAATCAAGCTATAGCGATAGCCCGCAACTGAGCATAGGCAGGTTTAGCAGTGTGAGTTATTTCTACGTGCGGCCAATCAAATAAAATTATACTTACTACTGGCACCAAATCCCCATTGGGGCGCTGCTTTATACTCACTCCTTCAGGGCCAGCTAAAGCTGTTCAACGCAAGCGTTGTCGCTGCGACCTGGGGTCGCCTTTTATGAATTGCGTCCATGCAATTCCCCCTATGGGCCAGCCTTCGGCTGTTAGAAAGTGCTTCCTGCACTTTCTTGCTTTGGATACTTTCTTTTGGCGAAGCAAAAGAAAGTATCTCGCCAGCGGCGAAACGCTTTAAAGTAAGAAATCTAGCCGTCAACAACTGTCACAACTACAGCAGTGAAGTAACACCTATGCCTGCTCAGCCCCATTAATCACAGCTTCGATATGGTAACCATCAGGGTCAATGACAAAAGCCGCGTAATACTCATCGCCGTAATCTGGCCTCAGGCCCGCAGCACCATTGTCTTTGCCACCATGCAGCAAAGCAGCTTTGTGGAACTCATCCACAGCACTGCGGCTTGGCGCAGCAAAAGCCAGATGGAAACCTGGTACTGAACCTGACAAAGCTTGAGCTCTGAGTTTGATGGCAAACTTATCGCCACCGTTGCTGTAGCCATAACCTACAGCACAATCCGGGTCATCGTCACTGATATCATCCCAAACGCGGACATAACCTAAAGCAGATAACACAGCATCGTAAAAATCCGCTGAACGATAAATATCAGAAACACCAAAAGAAACATGATGCAGCATAAAACCTCAGAGTTAGGATGGTTGATTAAGGAGTGGCTGTATATCACAACCCGCACGTTTGGCGCTATTTGGCTGGCAGGGATAAACCCTGATTGGCGTTGGATTGGAATTATAGACGGGCGGGTACAAGACCCGCCCCTACAATTGTTTGTGAATGCGAGGGGGAAAAGCGATAGCCCAATAGCACCTGATTGGAAGTTGCAATCGGCAGGGATAAACCCTGATTGGTATTGGATTGGAATTATAGACGGGCGGGTCGTAGGGGCTGGGCTTGTCCCCGCCCTTTCTACCCGCCCCTACATTCGAATCTACGACAAGCCTACAAACAACAAGGCCAGCTTGCGCTGGCCCTGAATCAAAACTTACTTCTTATTCACCAGATTCGCTCTGGCTTTTAAGATACGGTCACGTTTGTACTGCTGATTTGGTGTCAGCATATTACGTTTGCCGGCAAATGGGTTTTCGCCTTCGCGGAATTCAATCCGCACTGGGGTGCCCATCATCTGTAAAGATTTACGGAAATAGTTCATCAGATAACGTTTGTACGAATCTGGCAGGTCGTCTACCTGAGTACCGTGGATCACGATAAGAGGCGGATTGTAACCACCTGCGTGGGCGTATTTCAGCTTCACCCGACGGCCTTTCACCATAGGTGGCTGGTGATCTTCCACTGCCATTTTCATAATACGGGTTAAAAGCGCAGTGCTGACACGACGGGTAGCCGAGTCGAAGGCTTCTTCTACCGATTCAAATAAGTTACCTACACCAGAGCCGTGTAATGCAGAGATAAAATGCAAACGGGCAAAGTCGATAAAACCTAAACGTCTATCCAGCTCACGTTTCACATCATCTTTAATGCGATCGTCCAATCCGTCCCATTTATTGACGGCGATCACCAAAGAGCGGCCTGAATTTAAGACAAAACCTAAAATACTTAAGTCCTGATCCGAAATACCTAAACGGGCGTCCAGCACTAAAATCACTACGTTGGCATCTTCTATTGCCTGCAGGGTTTTAATCACTGAGAACTTTTCGACCATATCGTCAATTTTGCCACGACGACGCACACCAGCTGTATCGATCAGGGTGTATTCACGCTCACCACGGGTCATAGGGATATAAATCGAATCCCTTGTGGTGCCTGGCATGTCGAATACCACGACACGCTCTTCACCTAAAATTCTGTTGGTTAAAGTAGACTTACCAACGTTTGGACGACCGACTATGGCCAGCTTGATATGCTGATCCTTCGCCTGAGTAATGTCCTCTTCGCTTTCTTCTTCCAGCTCTTCCGGTAATTCTTCGCCTTTTTCAATGGCGGCAATACGCTGTTGTTGCTGTTCAGACAACATAGGCAATAACGCATGTTGCAGCAAAGACACCACACCACGGCCATGCACAGCGGCTATTGGATAGACCTCGCCTAAAGCCAGACTATAGAAATCTGCTGTGGCTGTGTCTGCATCCAAACCGTCGGTTTTATTGGCGACTAAAAACACCTTTTTATTGATACGGCGTAAATGCTGCGCTATCGCATCATCTGCCACCATGGCACCAGCACGGGCATCGACCATAAACAGCACTATGTCAGCTTCGTCTATGGCTTTGAGTGACTGCTCGGCCATTTCTACTTCAATGCCTTGCTCATTGCCGTCGATACCACCGGTATCCACCACAATAAATTCGTAACCTTCGTATTTGACTGAACCGTATTTACGGTCACGGGTCAGGCCCGGAAAATCCGCCACTAAGGCGTCGCGGGTGCGGGTCAAACGGTTAAATAATGTTGATTTTCCAACGTTGGCTCTGCCAACCAAAGCCACTACAGGTAACATGGTTTTACCTCAAATAAAATTACTATGTATCCTTGTGGATACCGCAGGCCAACTGGCCTTCTTACTTTGTCACACCAGGCTTTTCAGCCATGGCAACTACGTATAATTGGTTAAACTTTATTAAGCAACAAGGCCGGAGGCGATGGTTTATCGGCTCCGACCTTGTCTTATTCCATACTCAGCTGGTTTAAGGTAAGCGTATTAAACTTAGCTCACCGTCCCGGGTTTGGATCACTAATTCATCCGGGCTACTTACACCCTGAACATAAAAACCTGAGCCATATGAATTCTTGGCAACAAAAGCACCGGTGTTTTTATCTAACCAAAACAGGTTACCTTCCACATCACCAATGGCCAGATAGTCTTTGTAAACTGCAGGACCTGTCAGGAAATGTTTATGTAAACCCAATTGAGCCCACTGCTCTAGGCCATTACGACGGTCAATGGCAAAGATCTTACCTACGCTGTCGACCAGATAAATGGTATTACCTTCAACCACCATATCGCGGAAACTGGCGTACTCACGTTTCCACATGACCCGGCCGGTACGCAGCTCAAGCGCAACTAACTCACCATTAAACGCAATGGCGTACACTGTACCATCCACCACTATAGGGGTTGCATCTACGTCGACCATGCGGGATAAATCTGTTGCTCCTTTTGGCACTGCAATAGCAGCGTCCCATGCCATTACGCCTTTGTCGGCGATCAACACTGAAACTTTGCCTGCACCGCTACCAAAAATAACACCGCCACTGGCAATAACAGGTTCACTGGTGCCACGTAAGCTTAATAATGCACTTTCCTGCTCGTGCATCCAGCGCTGCTCGCCTGTATCAGGGTGCAAAGCAAACAAATTACCAGCAGAGGTATTCACCAGCACATAACCTTCGCCTGCAGCAGGGCTGGCAATGACTTCACCTTTCACTTTAACGCGCCATACCAGCTCGCCTGTTTCAGGATTTAAAGCCACAACATCGCCATTTTCAGTGCCGACAAATATCTTATCGTAGCCTTGACTAACGCCGCCAGAAACACGGGCAGTTTCTGAATTCCAGAATTTAAGCCCATCTAACAAGCTGCCTGTGCCATCATTGCGCACATCAAAAGTCCACAGACGTTTGCCAGACTCTTTGTCGAACCCCATGACTAAACCAGCACGGCTGGCTGCAAAAACTTTATCTTTGTAGATCAGTGGACGCAGTGCTGAATCATAATGTTCAACACCATCACCAACAGATGCACTCCAAATTTCTTCGGGTTCAATTTTGTTGTTAATTTCCGGATACACCAATTCTTCCTTGGAAGAACAAGCCGCCAAAGTCGTCAACAACACCAGCATTAAGCTGATACGGGACCTGAATAACTTCACTCTTACACCTTAAGCAGCAGTTACGTGCGCCAGTTCGTCTAATTTCACTTTCAGAATTGGATTCTGAGCATCTTTATTCGCTGCAGCCGCAGCCTGGTAAGCTGTTTTAGCCTTAGCCAGCTCACCTGAGTTCAGCAGCACGTCACCTGTCAGCTCTTGCTGTTGGGCTTTAAATGACTCCGGCACAGCCAAGGCTAAGGTTGCTAAAGCAGCAGGATAGTCTTTTTGTTCGTTTTGTACACGAGCCAGACGCAGCTGAGCTAAAGCTTTGATTTCAGGTTGTTTAGCTGTAGTCACTACCCAATTCAGCTGTTTGGCTGCACTGGTGTAGTCCTCTTTAGCTACAGCTTCTTTGGCTGCCACAAAAGCAGCCAGCAACGCATAAGAAGAGTCGCTGTTTTTATCGACAAAAGTCTGGAACTGAGCCAGTAATTCAGGGTTATCTGCAGCTTTTTCTTGCTGTTCCAGCAACTTAGTATAAGCACTTGAAACCGCCATAGTGGCTTCAAGTTGCTGATTCTGAAAATAGCGCCAGCCGTACAAACCACCTAAACCTAACACTACACCAGCGATAATGGCGGTGCCGTTTTCTTTCCAAAAGCGTTTAATTGCTTCGACTTGTTGTTCTTCGCTGTTGTAAATTTCCATCTTCGATCCCTTTAAACCAGCTGCTTTATGAAGCCGCTTAATTCAGTCAATTTAATATTTTGTTGTGGCTTTTCTTCTCTGAGCCATTTCAGCGTAATTTCGCCTGCAGCCAGTTCAGTTTCACCTAATAACAGACCAAGGCTGGCGCCAGACTTATCCGCTTTTTTCAGTTGTTTCTTTAAGTTGCCACCACCGGAATGCGTCATTAAACGCATATCCGGTAAATCATTCCGCAGGCCTTCGGCAATAGAAACTGCTGCAAGTTCCGCGCTCTCACCCAAGGCCATCAGATAAATATCAGTTTGAGGCTGGGCTTCTGGCAATAAGTCTAAGGTTTGCAGCAATAATACCAGTCGCTCCATGCCTAAGGCAAAACCAACTGCAGGAGTGGCTTTACCACCCAGCTGTTCAACTAAACCATCGTAGCGACCACCGGCACAGACTGTGCCTTGTGAGCCTAGGCTGCTAGTCACCCATTCGAATACAGTTTTATTGTAATAATCCAGGCCACGCACTAAACGTGGGTTGATCACAAAGTCTACGCCAGCGGCTTTTAAACGCTTTTGCAAGCCATCAAAATCAGCTTTGGATTCATCATCTAAATAATCTAACAGCTGCGGCGCTTTGCCCAGCATGTCTTGCATCACTGGATTTTTGCTATCCAGTACCCGCAGCGGATTGCTGTACATACGGCGTAAGCTGTCTTCATCCAGCAGTTCTTTATGTTGCTCTAAATAGGCGACTAAAGCAGCGCGGTAATCAGCACGGGCCTGATTCGAACCTAGAGAGTTCAGCTCCAGCGTGACATGAGCAGATAAACCTAAGCTTTTCCACAAACGGGCGCTGAGTAAAATCACTTCAGCATCGATGTCCGGGCCAGCCATACCAAAAGCTTCTAAACCAAACTGGTGGAACTGGCGGTAACGGCCTTTTTGTGGACGCTCATGGCGGAACATTGGGCCCATGTACCACAGGCGTTGCTCCTGGTTGTACAACAAACCATTTTGGTTGGCTGCACGCACGCAAACTGCTGTGCCTTCAGGGCGTAAGGTCAGGCTGTCCCCATTGCGATCGGCAAAGGTATACATTTCTTTTTCGACTATATCGGTCACTTCGCCGATAGAACGTTTAAACAGTTCCGTCATTTCGACTATAGGAAAACGGATTTCTTCGTAACCATAGTTGCGCACTGTTTTACGTAAAATCTGTTCCACGTACTGCCATGCCGGGGTATCCGCAGGTAAGCAGTCGTTCATGCCACGAATGGCCTGGATATCTTTTGACACGGGTTTTATCTCTTTATCCTAAGCGGATGATGCAGCGAAGCTACTCAATCCAGCTGTTTAATTTCAATCAGTCGTTTTTGCTCTGCCAAATACAGTCGTATCTGAGCTTCCAGCTGTTCTGCGACAGTGTTGTTATCAATACGTAATTTCTGGCGCTGGCCTTTGAGGTAAAAACCACTCATACGGTTCGCCCCCGCCACACCCAAATCAGAGATCAAGGCTTCGCCAGGACCATTCACCACACAGCCGATAACGGATACAGTGACAGGGTCTATCACGTCTTCCAGTCGTTGTTCCAGCTCGTTCATGGTTTTGATCACATCAAATTCCTGACGGGAACAGCTTGGGCAGGCAATAAAATTGACACCACGGGAACGAATACGCAGTGATTTTAAAATATCAAAACCCACTTTCACTTCTTCCACCGGATCGGCTGCCAGTGAAATACGCAAGGTATCGCCTATGCCTTCGGATAACAGCATGCCAAGGCCAATAGCAGACTTCACTGAACCAGCACGGGCGCCGCCTGCTTCGGTAATACCTAAATGCAAGGGTTGTTTAATTTGTTTAGCCAGCAAGCGGTAAGCACCTACAGCTAAAAATACGTCTGATGCTTTGACACTGACTTTAAACTGGTCGAAGTTCAGACGGTCCAGAATTTCAACATGACGCATCGCCGATTCCACTAGCGCTTCTGGCGTAGGTTCGCCATATTTTTCCTGTAAATCTGCCTCCAGCGAGCCGCCATTGACACCAATACGGATAGGAATATTTTTATCGCGCGCAGCTTCAACCACAGAACGGATACGGTCTTCACGACCTATATTACCCGGGTTGATACGCAAACAGTCGACGCCATATTCAGCCACTTTCAGCGCGATACGGTAATCAAAATGAATATCGGCCACCAGCGGAATAGGCGATTGCTGTTTAATCAGCTTAAAGGCTTCCGCCGCTTCCATAGTCGGCACAGACACACGCACCAAATCAGCGCCAGCTCTCGCTATAGCCTGAATTTGTGCCACTGTGGCGGCCACATCTGTGGTTTTAGTATTGGTCATCGACTGCACTGCGATAGGCGCATCACCGCCTATCAGTACATTACCCACTTTGATCTGGGTCGACTGGCGTCTTTTAATAGGATTTTCTGCGTAACTCATCAGTTCTGTCCGAGGGTTAACCGGGCGACCCGACCTGTTGGATAACCTGACAGGTCAATGGCTTCGCCATTAAAGCTAAGAGTGGCTGCGGCTGCGTTGCCCAGTAACACTTTGACTGGCGCTACACCACGCAAATTTAACTGCTCACCGGCCTGACGACTGCCAAACGCCAAACGTTTTCCTGTCGCGTCTACCACATCCACCCAACACTCTGCATTCAGTGACAAGTTGATGGTGGCGTCAGCTGACGCATCAACCAAAGCAGAAGTCTGAGTTTCTGCAGCGGTACTCGTTGCGGGTTGAACAGTAGTGGTCACAACAGGTGCGTCATTTGTTACCGGAGCCGATGTCAGAGGTTCGCTCTGAACAGTATTTGTAACTGCAGGCGCTGTTGCCGTGGACTCTGTGACTACTGCAGGTGATTGTCGCGGCATCACAGCCGGAACATCTGTGGTTAAGCTGCTTTGTGGCATAGCCGGAAGGCTTGGAGCATCAGTCGCTGTGGGCGAATGATCCAACTGTGTCACGGGAATGCTGTTTTGCTGGGTCTGTTCGCTTGGCTGATACGGTGGCGTTTCAACAGGCTTAACCTCTTCGCTGGCCAACATAGCTTCATCTGTTTGTGCCATTGGCAAAGCAGTGCCCGACGCTGAACTACCAAAACGGCTTTGCCAGAATCCGACGACCAGCAACACCACAAACACAAAAATGACAAAATAAGTCACCCACATAAAGCGGTTTTCTGTAGCTTCTTTAGCGGTACGCCTCGAGAAACTCCGGGTCAGGCTTGGGATCTGATGTAAACCTTTGGAGTTACTGCTGTAAGCCTCCAGCACTTGCTGGGCTGGTATTTTCAGTAACTTAGCATAAGAGCGTAAATAGCCCCGGACGAAAGTTGAAGACAGCTTGGCATCCACCTGATCCATTTCTAGATCCTCAATCAGGCTTTTACCTAAATTCAGTTGCTGTGCCACTTGCGCTACGGTCAGATTTTGTTGCTCTCTGGCCTGGCGTAAGGTTTGTCCTGCGCTCAATACTTTTGGTGCGCTGCTAGGCGGCGTTAATTCAGTCGTCATAATTCCAATTGTGCCGGATCTTTTAAGTAGATAAATTGCCCAGCCCTTATCGGGCTTTGCTCAGTTAAGTTGTTCCATTGCAGCAGGCTGGTTAGTTTCACCCTGTAACGCATCGAAATCCGGAATAAGGTGTCGCCATACTGGATTTGATAACGTTCTGGTACTTCAATTTGTGGTTCGATCTGCCGGGGTGCTTGTTGTCCAATCCAAAGGATCTGGCCCTTGACTATAGGCTGATTATCACGCAAAGAGTTCCAGCTGATTATATCGCTAATAGTAACACTGTAACGCTGCGCTATGCCATACAAGGTTTCATCTTGTTGCACTTCGTGTTGCCAGACCTGCCCTTCTGGTCCTGGTTGTGTCAATTCAGCCTGATTTTCTTCGACTGCAGCGCTTTCTGTGACAGCTAGTTCCTCAGACACCATTCGTGCTTCAGGTAAAGGGGCTGTAACTGTTGCCGCGCTAAGCCGGGCTTGTTCTGTTGCCACAGCTGCAGGTGGCTTTTTACGGGTCATTTTAATTTTGGGCTGAACCACGCCAGCTTTTACCTGTTCTGCAGGTTGTTGCAGCAACTGCTGCTTATAGTCTTGTCGGAGTTGGCTAAATTCAGATTCATTCAACTTGCCCTGACTAAATAACAAGGTTTCCTGACTTTGCGGATAAGTGGTCAGCAGTAACTGCTCTGCCGTTTGCATTCGGCTGTAGTCTTGTTGTTCCTGCGCTATTAAATAGCCCAATAACACTGAACGGGGAGAAATTTGTGAGGCACTTTGCATGCGATCCAACAGTACCTGAGCGGCTGGCAAATCGGCCATCGCATAATTCACTGAGGCTAAGTTAAACAAAGCACTGGGGCGACTGGCATTGTGTTTAATGGATAAATCGAGGTAGGTTTTGGCCTGAATAAAGTCTTTTTGCTCTAAGCGGCACAAGGCGATGTTTTCATAGCTGTCTGCTGCACGGATATAAGCTGGGCGGCTTATCGCCTGTAACAGTAACTGTTCGGCTTGCTCATATTTACCACGCTGACATAAAAAAGCACCATAGTTGTTATAAGAGTCAGCGTTATTGGGTTCAAGATCTATGGCTGTTTTGTAGGAGTTTTCGGCGGCTTCAAACTCTGCCACCTGCTGATAATAATAAGCCATGGCGTTATGCACTTCGGCCAGTTCAGGCGCTAAGCTTTTAGCTTTTTCCAGATTGAACTTGGCCTGTGCATTATCCCCCCGTTGCAGGTAGTTAATACCAAGCGCTATGCGGGTACGGGCAGCTTCCTTTTGATCCATCTTCGGACGAATTTGCCGGTCACTGCCCACTACTGTGGTTTCAGTGACGCAAGCTGCCAACTGTAAACTGAAAATAACACAAGCAAGAAGCCTGAGTTTTTGCATAGGGGTACCAGTTGAATGGAGTGTTACACCATTTTTACTGAAATCTCCTGACCTTTCATCTGTTTTTTTTCTAAACGTTTAGTACGGTCAATTACATCACCCACTAACTGACCACAAGCAGCGTCAATATCGTCGCCGCGGGTCTTGCGCACCATCACGGTATAACCATGTTCCTGCAGCACTTTATTAAAGCGGTCGATGCGGGAATTACTTGAGCGTTTGTACGGTGAACCAGGGTATGGGTTAAATGGGATCAGGTTCACTTTTGACGGCGTGCCTTTAAGAGCATGCGCTAATTCGTGGGCTTGTTCCATGCTGTCGTTGACCCCATCCAGCATCACATATTCGACTGTGACTTTATCGTTGGCACGTGAATCTGTGACATAACGCTTTGCCGCAGCCAGGAATTCTTCCATAGGGTATTTTTTATTAACCGGCACTAACTCATCACGCAGCGTATTGTTTGGCGCGTGTAAAGAAATAGCCAAAGCCACATCGATACGCTCTTTCAGCATATCTAAAGCTGGTACTACACCAGAGGTACTTAAAGTGACGCGGCGTTTGGATAAACCAAAACCAAAGTCTTCCAGCATCAGCTCCATGGCTGGCACTACGTTGTTCAGATTCAGCAAAGGTTCGCCCATGCCCATCATGACCACGTTGGTGACTGGTTTTTCGCCTGTGTCGCCGTAGCTGCCGATGATCTGCGCTACACGCCAAACCTGGCCAATAATTTCAGATACTTTTAAATTGCGGTTAAAACCCTGCTGGGCTGTGGAACAAAAGGTACATTCTAAAGCACAGCCAACTTGCGAAGACACACATAAAGTGCGGCGGTCTTTTTCCGGGATCCAGACAGTTTCCACTTCCTGACCACCAGCCAAACCCATCACAAACTTGATTGTGCCATCGGCGCTGTCCTGACGCGTCACCACAACTGGTGCTGCAATCACGGCTTTTTCTTTTAATTTGTCACGCAACTTCTTGTTGATGTTGGTCATTTTATCAAAGTCGTCGATGCAGAAATGGTAAATCCATTTCATCACCTGATCGGCTCTGAAGCCTGCTTCACCAATAGAGACAAAAAACTCCTTCATCTGGGTACGGGTCAGATCAAGCAGATTGA
>Ga0247725_1000530_pt1 | contig 26589 bp, 23 predicted proteins | sample OKSTACKMCFT3sol_FD_183021 | JGI IMG/M metagenome (GOLD analysis project Ga0247725, IMG submission 183021) | Subsurface sediment microbial communities from gas well in Oklahoma, United States - OK STACK MC-FT3-sol | ecosystem: Environmental > Terrestrial > Deep subsurface > Rock core/Sediment...
TACCTTCAACCGTATTTCTGTGCTCCGGCTTATCGTACACTCGTCCAGTTTTAAGCATTAATCTGTTTAGCTTTGACCAGTATTCATCTGATAACATTGTTCTTGGCATGATGGGTTGTCGTAGTTGTTTTTTGGCGAAAGTGATTATACCAATCCATCATGTCGCCTAATAAATCATCACCAAAGATCAACAGCCCCTAGTAATAATTAATTAATGAGACTGCCATAAATAATGCTGGCATCAGATTTATCGTGCATTCGAGCGAACGTTTGCTCTAATAGAAAGGATAAACTCTGATGAAAAAATCTGTGGTAGCACTTAGTTTTTTGGCAGTCTTGTCGCAAAGCCATGCAGTGGTCGCGAATGATGATATTTCTATATCAGGTTTCGGATCGCTGGTCGGCGGAACGGTATTAGATGGTGATGGCTACTGGGCCAGGTTGCCGGAAGCTGCAGGTCAATATGACACTGGCGTTGATTTTCAGACTGAATCACGTTTAGGTGTACAAGCGAGATATAAAGCCACAAAAGAATTAAGCATTACAGGACAAATGATGGTTCGGGGTATCAATGACTTTGAGCCCGAACTGGAGTGGTTTTATGCCACCTACAGCATTACACCTGACTTGAGCGCCAATATTGGCCGGATGCGTCTGCCTGTTTATCATTACTCTGACTACATGGATGTTGGTATAGCTTATCCCTGGCTGCGCGTACCTTCGGATGCCTATTCTCTGGCAGTGACAAATTACCATGGGGTAAGTCTGCAGTATAACTATGACTGGGACATTGGTACCACAGCGTTCAAAATCTATGCAGGACAACAGGATACAGATCCGAATAAACTCATCACGACCATTGAACAATACAAGACAGAACAATTGTATGACCAAAATGGTCAGTTTATTGGGGTGCGTGATGTACGAACCACCAAAGACTATGAAGACATGAAAGGAGTGGTTGTTGATACCACTATTGACTGGTTTAACCTTCGCTTAAGCTACCTGGAAGGTAAAGAGAATTTTACTTTTTATGCTGAAGGGGACTATCCGTCCACACCACTTTTTGGCGGGGTTTGGGCTGATACCCAGTTCATAGATATATCTGCCTCTATCGATTATGAAAACCTGTTTTTTATCGCAGAGTGGAATGATTACGACACTATTTATAAGTCGTGGTTTACCTCAGTTGCTTACCGCATGGGGAAATGGACTCCTTATGTGTTTTATTCGGCTTTTGAAGGCACTCTGACCTTCCTTGGTGATCCAAACAAGCTGGATGATGAATACAGCTCTGTTGGTTTAGGACTGCGTTATAACATTAGCCCTCGCACAGCTCTAAAGATAGAAGTCACTGATTTTAGTGATAAAGGTGATGCTCCTGTGTTCATTGATGAAAACCGTGATGGTGACACAGACGCAACCGCTTTTGCTGTTTCACTTGATTTCTCATTCTAGGGAGCCTGCCATGAAGAAGCTGATTTTTACTCTCTCAGTGATGCTGTCATTTCAGGCATTGGCTGATTATGTAGTTGTAGTAAATGCTGCAAATAAAGCAGCCGTAAGCATGGATGATGTGAAAAAAATATATATGGGGAAAGTCGCGTCTTTTTCGGACGGTTCAAGCGCTCTGCCCATTATGTTGAATGAGGGAAATGAAACCCGTGATTTGTTCAGCACTAAAGTGCTGGAGAAATCGGATAGCCAATATATTGCTCATTGGGCAAAGATGTTATTTACCGGTAACGGCACACCACCGCAGGAAGTAGACTCTTTTGACAAGGTCAAAGAGCTCGTGAGTAAAAACCCATCCACTATAGGTTATGTCGATGAATCTATGGTTGATGCATCACTCAAAGTGATTGGTAAATTCAACTAAATCTGCAGGTAAACACAGGTGGCTCACACATTTAGATGAGTTGTGTAGCCACCTTTTTATTGATGGGTCCATGACATGCTTAAGAATTTGAAGTTATTGCCTAAAATATGGGCAATCCTCGTTATTGCGTTACTTGCTTTTGTCATCATTCTGGCAATTTCTATCAGCTTCACGTCCAAAAACTCAGAAAGTATTCATCAAATTCAGGAGAAACTCTATCTTCAGTCAAAGCTCGCGTCCCGTTTAGTGGTGGAGTTTAATGCGGTTGAAGAGTTTTTTACTCAGGCTGTATCTTTTTCAGATCAGGATCTGCTTGATACAGCAGAGGATGCGGCGACCCGTGTATCTGAGCAACTCGCCGAACTCAAACGGCTGGACGAACTCAACGCTGACAAATTATCTGATATGAATACAAGCTTCGCCGATTATTTGAATCAGGCATCCTCTATTGCCCAATCTATTATTGATGGCAGCATGGATATGTCCACTGCCAAAACTGTAGTCCAGAATAAAAAACTGGCTTTTGAAAAAAATCGAGACGCCTTTCTTTCTTACGAGCAAAGTGCTGACCAGCAATTTCAGCATGTTCTGGCTGAGGTGGCAGACACCGCCGATTATTCGATGAGTTTAATGATTGGTGTTGGATTGATTTTATTATTGCTGATGGCTTTTGCTGGTCATATGATTGGACTTGCTATCAGTAAAAGTGCAAACGAATTAGCCAGTTCTTTATTTATCCTTGCCTCCGGCAAAGGTTCTTTGTCCAGTAGACTCCCTGTGAAAGGTTCAGATGAGCTCAGTACCGTTGCACTGCATTTCAATAGCTTTATGCAGGTACTGGAGAATTCATTTACCTCTATGTCCTCTCTTGTTGAACCACTGACACAACATGCCACAGACCTGTCTGATGGTATGAAACGCCTTGACTCGATGGCTGTGATACAGCGTGAAGAAGCAGAAATGGCATCACAGGCCATGCAAGAGATGCAGGCTAGTGTCAAAGATATCAGCCAGTCTGCGAGTTTCGCATCCAGCAGCGCTGTGCAAGCTTCCGCTTTGGCAAAAGAAGGTCTGGAAAAAACGCAAACATCAGTAAAAGCCTCTAAAGAGTTAAATCACAATATTGAATCCACAGAGCTAGTGATTGCAGAACTGGCACGCCAAACCACAGAGGTGGTTGGAATATTAAAAAGTATTAACGATATCGCAGAGCAAACAAATTTACTGGCTCTGAATGCCGCAATAGAAGCTGCGCGCGCGGGCGAGCAAGGCCGGGGTTTTGCAGTAGTGGCCGATGAAGTACGCTTGTTATCGTCCAGAACGGCGAGCTCTGTAAAAACTATACGTGACGTATTGGGTAAGCTGACCTTGAATGTCGATACTGCGGTGGTTCAAATGAAAGATGCAGTGGCCAGAGCCTCTGAAAGTGCTGCATTAACCGCCGAAGCCGGAACTTCTATCCATAACATCAGTCAGGAAATTGAGCAGATTAATTTACTGAATGCGCAGATAGCAACAGCCACAGAGGAACAAACTATGGTGGCGACTCAAGTGATTCAAAACTCAGTTCAGATGATCAGCGCCCTCACCTCGTCACTACAGGAGCAGCAACAAGTTGCGAAAATATCCCATCAATTAAATGGAGTGGCATCGCAGCTTCACTCTGTAGCGATTCAGTTCCGGACTTAAGCGACAGAATGGTGAAACACTGCAGATATCTTGATCTTTCATAAAATGATCATATTCATGTAAGCAGTTTGACTTCGTTTAAGCTGAAACTAGCTATGTGGATTCTCTCCCTGTTGATCCACTTGATTCTCTAGTCCTTGTCTTCGAGGAGCTTTATAGCTCCTCTTTTTTTCTTATCTGACCATAATTCAATAATTTTGCCATAAATCTGTCTTATGCTCGCATCTGAAATGTCAGGGGTATCTGTATGCGAAAGTTTTTGGATTATTTACCATTGGTAAGCTTCGCTACCATTCTCAGTGCAACATTGATCATCGCCCTTTATTCCTATCAGCAAGAATCCAATACAAGTAAGTTACGGGCTAATAATCTTGCACAACAACTGAGTACTTCCCTCGAAATTGTATCAGCAGATCGCTCAAGGGCCCTTCGAAGCATTGCTGAGAACTGGCCAACCGGATTAGCGAACCCGGTCGACTGGTTTAACGTCAGGGCTAAAGATATTAGCAGAATGCTGCCTGGCTTTGAGGATATGCTCCTGTCTGATGCAGGAGGACAGATCCAATGGGCTCTGCAACAGAAAAACAGAAGCTTTATAGCTACACCACTACAGAATTTATTGAACAGCACATTTGATTTTACTGATGAATTTCATACCGTAGTGATCACCCTGCACTCAGAGCATTATGTCGCCCTGAGTATGCCTGTTTATATCAATAATAAATTAGCCTGGTATCTTACCGCCTTGATTGATACCAGAGCCGTGCTTTATGCGTTGGCAAGCGATTTTGAGGAACGAAAGATCAGTCTGGATGTGCTGGATGGAACCACCAGGATCCTCTCCTTAGGCAAGATCAAAAATAGATATCCCTACGTAGAGATTAAAGCCAGTTTTGCAAAAAGAGAATGGCTGCTCAAAACTCAAAGCTACGAAGAGACAAACCATTTACCTTATTTGATTGGACTGATCGGCTTTTTAATCTCTATAGCCGTGTACCTGATACTGTCGGGATGGCTTCGACGTGAGTTACATATCAAGGAACTACAGTCTCTCTATCAATCTGCGGCCGATGCATCTTTAGATGGCGTCTTGCTTTTTGTTGCGACAACCAGTGTAGCTAAGCCTAGATTTACTGTGATTAGCCTTAATAAAGTCGCAGCAGAATTGTTTCATCCAATAAATCCTATTCCGTCCCACACCAGCCTGACAACCTTCAGTCATCATATTGGTTATCCACAACTTGAAGAGCTTAGCCTAAAGGTTTATCTGGATGGTGAACCTTTTAGCGATATGATTCAGACACATGATCGTATGGCTCCTGTGAGTTGGTTAAAAGTACAATTAGTACGCACCGAAAAAGGTGTTGCATTAACCTTACATGACGTATCGAAAGAGCAAGAACTGCAGCAAAAAATTGTATTCCAGGCGCACCATGATCAATTGACCGGCCTTTTAAACCGATATGCCTTTAGTCAGGAATTGCAATCTTTGGTTAGCGAAGACTCCAGAGCCTTCTTGTGCTACATCGATATGGACAGGTTTAAGCAAGTCAATGATAGTTGCGGTCATTTAGCTGGAGATGAATTACTGCGAAAAGTGGCGCAATTATTATCCAGCTGTCTGAAACAACATGATGTCCTGGCTCGGGTCGGAGGGGATGAGTTTTGTCTGGTCATCAGAAATAAGACGCTGACTCAAGTAAAAACTTTTCTGGATCGACTTCTCAAACTCATTGCTGATTTTAGATTCAGTTGGAATGATCAGGTCTTTATTGTGGGTGCCAGTATAGGCGTACTTGAGCTGGGCGATGGTCACCACCGAGATCCAATAGATATTATGAAGGCCGCCGATGCTGGCTGCTACATTGCCAAAAATGCGGGCAGAAATCAGTATTTTATTGTGAATGATCAGACCCCTGAATTTAATCACATTGAACAAGAACGTTACTTTATGAGCGTGGTTCGCCGGGCTCTGGTGCATGATGAGTTTACTCTTTACGCCCAACCCATAATCCCGCTGTCAAAAACAGGACAAATCCATATCGAAATTTTGTTACGGCTCAAAGGCGATACCGGGGAAGATATTTCCCCTGGTGTATTTATTCCGCTGGCCGAACGTCTGGGTATGATGCGGGAAATTGACCAATGGGTGATCAGTAAAGTATTGAATGAACTGGAACAGCACCCAGAGTATTTAACCGAATTGGATAAATGCGCTATTAATATCTCAGCAGTGTCATTGTGTGATTTAGTTTTTTTGCAGTGGCTGGTTGATAAACTAAAAACCAGCCCTGTGCCAGGTGGTAAATTATGTTTTGAAATCACAGAAACTGCAGCAATCACAAATCTTGCTCATGCGCAAAGATTCATCAGCGAATTGAAGCAATTCGGTTGCCGCTTCTCGCTTGATGATTTCGGGGTTGGAATGTCCTCATTCGGTTCTCTGAAAACTTTAGATGTGGATTACGTCAAGATTGATGGCTCTTTTGTCAGGAACATGAAACGCGACAGCACTGACGCTGCATTAGTAAAAGCGATGACGGATATTGTGCATAGCATGAAAAAGGAAGCTATTGCCGAATTTGTCAGTGACAACGAAACCTGTATTTTGCTCAAAGAGTTTGGCGTTGAATATGGTCAGGGATTTGGTCTTGCTATACCTAAGCCGTGGACACAAATTTGCGATAAATCAGAGTAGTTATGGGGTTTTGGATACTAATTCTGCTTTAAACGGGGTTTAGTTTTTTTCAGTGACATGACATGTTTAAGTATCTGTAAGGGCGCCCCTGTTAGACTACATGGCCTAAAGTTGGTATATCCCAATTAGGAGCCGTTATATAAATATTGTTCAGAACTTTTCAGCCTGATGCTAAGATGCTAACGCAAGTCGCCTGGCCATTCCACTGCGTCATAAAAAAACAGTATTTCTGTAATACACACGTAATTGCAATCGCATAGTATTTTGTCCATACGGATTAGTGATTTACATAGCTGTTAAATCACTGTAGTTAAATCATTCTGCCATAACTGACGATGACCACTATGCAAATGTCGCCGCTTCCGACTATGAGTTTTAGAACCTCCGTTCAGCAGCCCTGCGCGCTGGATCTGTGTGTGGAAACCCCTTCAGTTACTGCTGACGATCTCAATGAAACGGTATTAGAGGTGTTTAGCAAACACCGTGACCTGACTAGTTTGCCTGTCACTGAAGAAAATCGGCCTATTGGACTTATTAGCCGCAGTATTTTTTTATCGCAGATGAGCAAACCTTATCACAAAGAACTCTATGGCCGTAAAAGCTGTATTGCGTTCATGGATAAAGACCCTCTGGTTGTTGATGCGGGTATGGACATTGAGAGCCTGACCTTCAAAGCCGTAGACTACGGCGAAAAAGCGCTGGCTGATGGCTTTATCATCACCCGGGATGGCCATTTGGCTGGCGTTGGCCATGGTTTGCAATTGATGCGTATTGTGGCTGACATTCAGGCAGCGCGTAACCGTCAGGTCACCCATAGTATTGAATATGCGAGTGTTATTCAGCGTTCTATGTTGCGTACGTCACGCGAAACATTGCAATCTGTGTTGCCTGATGCCGATTTGGTGTGGGAACCCCGAGACATTGTCGGCGGTGATTTTTACCACTTTGCATCGCAGAACGCTGGCTGGTTCGGTGCTGTTGCCGATTGCACTGGCCATGGCGTACCTGGTGCTTTCATGACGCTTATTGCCAACAGCAGCCTGGGACAAGCAATTGAAAAGCTAGGCGCAGATAACCCGTCGCAGTTGCTTGGTCAGGTTAATCGCGGCATTAAGCAAGTGCTTGGCCAGAACAATGGTCAGGATGCCACGCCGGGCTCGGATGATGGTATGGATGCAGCGTTCTTCTGGTTTAACACCGCCGAGCGTACATTATTATTTTCAGGTGCCAAATCTACCCTATTTGTGCTCGATCCCGGTGAAGAGGGTGTGGAAATGATTGACGGTGACCGCAAGGGGGTGGGCTATGTTGACAGTGATCTGGATTACAGTTGGACGAATCGCTTAGTGCAGCTCAGGGCAGGCAGCCTTGTATTTGTGACCACTGATGGTCTGATTGATCAGATTGGCGGCCCAAAGGCTATCGCCTTTGGCAAACGCCGGATCCGGGAGGTCTTGCTGGCTAACCGCCATCAACCGAGCCGCACTATCAATCAGACTATGCTTGATACTTTTGGCGAATGGCAAGGACAGCAAAAACGCCGTGATGATTTAACTTTTTTCTGCTTTCGTATACAGGAATCTTAATGACTACACCTTTGTTCGTTAATGATCAGCTGGCGTTTTGTGAAATAGCCCGCAAGCATCACGTTATTTTTTATTACGTTGGCTACTTCTCGCAGAATATTGTTGCTGCCATGGCCGATGCAGTAAAACTTAAACTGGAAGTCAGCGGCGTAAACGGCCCGACCCGGCGGAAATTGTTTTCATCCTTTGTTGAAATGGCGCAGAACATTATTCATTATTCTGCTGATGCCCTGACACCAATAGAGCAAGCAAATAACGAAATACGGCATGGTTCGGTCTGCATTAGTGAAGATGCAGGACAATACAGCTTACTTTGTGCCAACCCTATTGGCACTGACGTTGCTGAAGATCTTCGCCAGCGTCTGGAAGCCTTGCGCGGCATGACTATGGATGAGATCAAGCAGGCCTATAAGGAATCACTGCGTTCTGAAGCCCAGGAAGGTAGTAAAGGTGCAGGTTTGGGCTTTCTGACGATGGCACGTGATTCACGTGAACCGCTGGAGTTTGAATTTTGGCCTTTGGAACAACGTCCGGATGTGGCTATGTTCTACCTGAAAGCCTCTATCTGAATAAATGAAGCAATAAACTGAGCCGACAGAGAGAAAATTGTTGATGGAAAATTTATATATAGCCGCCACGCCGAGTTCACCAGAGGTGAGTTTCGATTTTGCGCAACACCGCCTTAGTGTTCGTGGCGAGTCTTATCCGGAGAATGCCGCAGCGTTTTACGGCGACATCATCAAATCTTTGCGTGATTACCTGGCGCTTTGTACCGACACTAGCGTCACCGTGGATATTGCTCTGGCTTATTTCAATAGTTCCAGTACCAAGATGTTGTTTAATATTTTTGAAGCGTTAAATGACGCACAACGTGCTGGTAATAAAATTACAGTGAATTGGTATCACGATGAAGAAGACGATACCATGCTAGAGTTTGGCCAGGAGCTCAGCGATGATTTCAATGACATCACATTTATAAACCACGCCATGTGACAACACTGATGCAGTATTATGTCTCAACCTAACCCCGATTTGTTCGACCAGGAAAATCTAGCACTGGCCGCAGCACGCTCAACCTTTGAAAGCGATACTGCGTCTGCTACTGAGTATCGTGAAGCACTTGGCGAGTTGATTAACTGCTACGAACGGTTGCTACGTGAGACCAGCCGTTTAATCCGTCGCAGTGACCGCGAAGAGTTTGAAATGAATCAGCTTAATAACAGGCTAAATGAGCTGGCAAGTGAGCTGGAATATCGTGCTACCCACGATGCACTGACCAATGCACTGAACCGGGGCGCTGTTATAGCAAAGGCGAATCAGATTATCAGCACTCAGGGGTTGGCAATCATTGTGCTCGATATCGATTTTTTCAAACAGGTGAACGATAGTTTTGGTCACTTGGCAGGTGATAAGGTCATCTGTGGCGTCGTAGAGGCGGTAGAGCGTTGCTTGCCTGAAAGTGGCCTGGTAGGTCGGGTCGGTGGCGAGGAGTTTACCGTACTGCTGCAAGACAGCGATTACACTGAAGCATTTACAATTGCGGAGCAAATTCGAGCTGAAATCGAAGGTTGGGATTTCTCCTTACCTCAACCACGGCAGATAACCGCTAGCTTTGGTGTAAGCTGGACACCGGCAGGGGCCAGTTTCAGTATTGCTTATGGTGCAGCAGACGAAGCACTGTATAAAGCCAAAAAATCCGGACGCAATCGCGTCATGCGAGCTGACCAGCTTTAACTACCCGTCATCCTCGCATTCGGAGCCGCTACTGTTATACGCCAGCCCCAATCATTCATCCTTGTTTTCGCACTGATGATTAGCAGTAATTATTTCATGTAGCGCATAACGGAGCCGTTCAATTTTGTTATGCCACAGGCTATAAACCAGTCAGAACACAAGCTTAAATTTGTCTTCCTCACTCAACCACTTCTATGTCTTTGTAACTAATTCAGCGGCTCTGGATACCAATCAGTGGTTTTCAGATGGTCACCAACCTAATTGATTTGTCCTGCCTGATTATACAACCCGCCTGCAAAAAATACTTTCTGTCAGACTAGCCATGCCTGAATAATGAGCATAAATTTATGATAAATCACAGAAGTTATCGGACTTTAGCTACTAATTCTAGCTGTAACCGGCTTTTTTGTTTATAGTTCTGAGGCCAGATTGCAACAGGGATTTTTAGTATCATGTTTAAGTGTGTGAGTGTTGAATGCCCGCGCAAACTTAATTTATCTGAACGTGATAGGTTGGTCATTATAGACGAGCAAGGTAAAAGGTTTTTATGCGCAGGGCTCTTTGGTTCGGAAAAGGACATTTTGGACAAAGCCACCCAACATGGAGTGGCATTCGTTTTTATCAACAACAACTTTTATCTGCCGCTACAGTTTTTATGCACTACTTTTCCGGAGCGGTTGCAGCAATTGAGTGAGCTTCTTCAGGAGATCGAAAGCCAATGTGACTGCGCAAAGCCAGATATGCGCATAGATTCCGCTAGTTGAACTTGTCTTTAAAATGTTGCCCTGGTTTAAAGGCTGGAACTTTTTTCGCTTTGAGCAATAAAGGTTCTTTTGTTGCCGGGTTAATACCTTTTCTTTCAGCTACCTCCCGAACATAAAAACGACCAAAACCGGTCAAAGATACGTCCTCTCCAGCTTGTAATGCGGCACTTATAGAAACCAATATGTGCTCTAAAGCCCTGCTACCACCAATTCGGGTCAAACCGCTTTCAATGGCAATTTTTGTGATAAGTTCTGCTTTGGTCATTGTGTTGTCCCTTTAGGTTACTTACATGCAGAATATGGGGAACTTGTGACGTATTTAATATATTGCAATCGTATTCAGTCGAATATCAAGATGACATAAAATGCAATCCATTGAGAATACGTTAATCAATGTCGGAAAACTTGACGGTCCCCCAATAAAAAGATCAACGGCAGCGATGAATTTGGGTACGATAAAGTACTTTTAACTTCAGCTGTCTACTACGTCTAACTACGAAGAGCAGAAACAATATTAAAACAACAAACCTACTCAAAGCATTGCTTTTTTAGCCGAACAGCTTCAGCGAGGGCTTTTGAAAAATCAAATAGAGCGCCAGCATCATTAAGAAACTCAAGATACGCCTCAAAGTCAGCCTCCTCCATACCGGAACCGCTACTCTCGGCTGCACCATAAGCATAGTGTCCTGCCAGTTGATCACCATCTCTAAACTCGGTACCTCCAAAATATGCTATAGCCTCACCACGATTAGCGGCGTTCACTGTTTCAACTACTTGCGTGATTGTACGTGCGTTTTCAATTGCTGGTGATATCATTTTTCATCTCACTTTTTTGTCTAAGGGAAACTCTTTTAAACAGCGGGAGCAATAGCAGAGCAGAGTCATCTACCAAGCTAAACTCACGCAGACTAGAAAACTCTAATGCAGCCACCTTTGCTCCCTTGGTGTTTCTGCCGGTAATTGCTGATACAGCCAGTCAGCATCATTTTTATATAACCAGGTGTAAGCGGCTCTGGCTGCCTTTTGTACATCTGTACGACGTAAATATTGCTGGGTAGTTATGAGTGTTTGAATGGCATCCCGGTGTTTTTTTCGTGTCTCGGCCACTCGGCTGTCTTTCCGTTTCTGAACAATATCTGGATTCTGAGCCAGAATTTGCTCCACCGAAGCGACACTGCACTGCATTTTTCCAGCAATTTGGGCCGTGCTTAATCCATCTTCCAGTAACTGCCTGATCAAATCGCGCTCCGCACCAAATAAGATCTGTGGCCGCCGGTCAATTTGAACACCTTGTTGTAAAGCAAGTTTTTTGGCGGTAGTTATCGAACATTTATGTCGCTTAGCAAAACATCTCAAACTGCCATGCTGCTCTGGAAGGTATTGGGGCACTATGACACTGCAAGCCTGTTTCGGCACAGGCTGTGTTGCAACAATATCACTATCATATTCGGCATAAAACGCTGTAAAGGCTTTCCAGTTACTAAACAAATACGTAAGTAATAAAAAGTGTTTAAGCGGCGATAACACTTTGTACTCACTACAAAAAAATGCTTGCAAATACAAACCAGCTTCATTATTGAGTAAGTCACCAATTTCAGAAATTGACTGCGTCTCCCTCCAATATTTTTTGAAACTCTGTTGCCAACAGCTTTGCCTTACCCTACCCGATGTTGTGACATAGCCTTTGTGTCTGAGTCTTTCACGAATACAGTTTTGATATCGATGATGATCAAAGCACTTTAACGGCTGATGCCTGGCGTCCAAACTGAACTGAGCTAGCTTTTGCAACTCAAGAGAGATAGTTTCTGAGTCAGTTCCGATACACTCAGGCATCACCAGGCCGCGTCTGGCAACGCCAACTTCTTGCAATAACTGTTGATGTTTTGCACACAGATAAACCCCAGGTAACTGATGATCTACCCGCCAATATGGAAACCCAAACTTTGTTTCATCCAATGCACAGCAATGCGGACAATAACGCAGTGGTGGATTTAACTTCATTCGGTTGGCAGTAGTTGACAGCAGCTTGTCAAGGCAGCCCGTTTCACCATTTAACATAGCTGTTTGAGCTGTCTGATAAAGTCCCTCTGTTATGAAAGATCTGAAAATAGGTAAAATAGTATGGTCTTCAATCAACACGTGGTGGTTCATGTTAGTCAGTGCTGACAATTCGGGGATCACATTGCAAAACAGTGAGGATAACTGTTTATTTTCAGAGCCAAGTAATATCTGCATCGCATTGCGTATGCTCGGATATCCTTTGCCTGCGGCACAACGACCAAACCAACTGTATAGTGTTTCATCCGGCATTAGGGGCAAATAAAATGTCAGTGTTGAATTACTCAATTTCGTCAATTGACTCTACCCCGAGGAATTTAAAACCGAGCAATAAAGATACCGGCGGTACCTTACGCTGATAAATCGTCATTTTGTGAAAATCGAGTGCTTTATGTCTTTTTTCTATGGTATTGGGTGCAAAATACACATCGGCTTTGTTCCTTAATAACCAGTGATGAAAATCATCCTGAGCAGCCGCAAATTTTTCCCAGCCGAATAATCGATGAGATGAAGCCACGTTGGCAAAACCGTACCGCATTGCATGTGAATAAACGGGCGTTTTTAGATCGCAGGCATCATTAAGCAGTTGTAACCCAGTATTTTGCACCCAGTAAGTCACCTCGTTGTGCTCAAGTATCTCAGGTTCTATAGTTGCTTCGCATTGTGGACATTTGCAGTTAGGGATCGGATGATCTTTCAGGTTCTTAGTAACAGCACCACAGGCCCAACAATGATCAGGCAATTTGTACTCTGGATGCTTATCACAAGTAATCGATGTATGTAGTTGATGAGAAACACGCCAAAATGACGTCCCATATTGCAGCTCATCTTCAAGCACACAAATTGGACAATAACGCCAAATATTAGCGAACATTAGCTCTTCAACGTGCGGAATCCGTGGCCAGTTCCGATCATCTATGTTGTTCTCTAACGCCGCTACGACTTTCTGATGCCGTAAGCTGTGACTAAAAAAGCCGATCAACGAGTGATTTACTAACAAGTGCTGCCGTTCTTTGATTGAGAGAGATTCAGGCATATATACCTGCATCGCTGAATGTATTAATAGCCAAGGCGATAAAGGTACCGATTTTCCAAAAAAATGGCGTTGCGCATCCTCAAGATTTTTCTTGCCTGCGAGTAGCAAAGCTCTGGCAACACCGCTCAGCATATGTTCGCCAGGGAATAACTGCGGTATGAATGGTATTTTCATTATTAAGCCATCCCTGCTTTGAATTCTGAAGTCCCAGTCATGCCATCATTTACACTGTCGATATGAGAGAACATCGGGTTGGAAACAGTTGTAAACTTAGGTTTCGTTACTTTTTTACGTGTCACTTTCGGCTTTTCGTGCACTCCTGCAGACTGATTAGAAACATTCTTCTCGTACTCATCAAGCATGCCGCGCCGCAAACAAGTCAATGCATGATCTATCAATCCGAACTGATTCTTATAAACCGATAGCAGCAGTTTTACATCATCTGAAGACGTTGAATCTGAACCTTTTTTATCAACTAGCTGCGTGAAAATTTCATGATATTGTTTAGCCAGGCGTAACATAATTGCAGGTAAACCACAACTTAACTGATAGAAATGGTCGACAAAGTTTGATGATAGCTCGGGGCAATTCAAGAGCGATGCAGGTGGAAATAATGCGTCAAAAAAGCTTACAAACTGAGGTGATTTTTTAGTTAAAGGCTTAAATTGTATCTCTCGGTCATTCAGCATTCGTCTAGCGATTGTAATGTCTGCACCACCGTTTTCGGAGTAGTCAGCTGCGAATAATTTAAGACCCGCAGTAGTCGTACTCAATAACATCGGTATACCAAGCTTGTTAAAAATAGCTTCTAAAACTGTCATAGACGGCGTGTCTTTACTTCGAGCATAATTTAGCATGAACTGCATCTCATCAATATGCACAAGCCCAAGCTCATGCAATTGCGCTGCTAACTGCATTCCGGTAATGTGCTGATCTACGCTATCCCTATTACGTTTAGACCATTCTTTGTAGTAATCTGTCCCCAGAGCTTTGTCTACCGCATAAAAAAAATTCAGCGCTAATGCCTTAATGCTGGGGGTGGCAGGCAGGTCTATTGAAATCCATAACAACTGCGCTTGTTTATACGTTTTACCAGCATATTCACTGTGAAAAATCACTTGTGGTATGCCTTTTAAAGTCTTCCGAATTGCTGATGTTTTTCCTGTGCCTGATGGCCCCTGTACTAGCATAGTTGGAGCTGTCGTCAGCACGATTGGCGCTACTTGCTTCTTATCTTTGAGCGCAACAGCTAGTGCATATTTCAGGCGATTTGAATCCGCGGTGAATGGGTTTCGCAGACAATAAGAATTAATTAAGTGGCTGACAATTTTTTCATAAAGTGTCTCGAGCTGTGGCGCTGGCACGTGAATACGGTTTAGATCACCTAGAACTGTCAACCGAAAAAGCTTAGGCATCTGCCAGAATCCTGGTGGACACCAGTGTGAGTCGCCTGCCATCACACTCATCTGAAACTCTGGCTTAAACAAGAAATTTAGCGATTCAACCAATGGATTACCTGCGCAATTCGGTAGGGGTAAGGTTTCATAAATAACATCCATATCAGTCCCCTAACCGAATAATTCTTGGTCAATATCATATAGTTCTGAGTGGGCAATAGATGTGCTTGGCTCCACATTAGTTTGTGTCAGGGCTCTCGTAAGCGCAGCGCCTTCAGCAGCTCGAATTTGCATATGCTGCTCTTCTTTTCGCTGCTTCATCCCGGACTGAATCGATTTTCTGTGAGATAATTTATTAGTTGGTGGAGATCGTTGAATACTAGAATTGCTATATATCTCGTCGATCTTAGTATCACGCAATGCACGATGATGGCGCTCGTTTTCTCTCGCTCCGTCTGCAATAATCTTTTCTTCCGACAGGCGATGTTCAACAATCTCCCATGGTTGATCTAAATAGCGGCTATCGTTGTTAATACACTTTAAATCCAGTCTGATAAAGTCACCGTTTTCAGCGCGACACCACAAACAATTTACGAAGTCTTTTAGTCGTTTAACTGGAATTTTGAATCGCTTTTTAGTTGCACGACTAAACATGCTGACAATTAGTGGATGAGTGGAGATGTACTCCAAGCCTTGAAAAACAATGCCGTGATCAGTTGCTGTAGCATCTTCTTCAGGTAGAAAAGCCCAATAGACCCTAGCTTGGTCGTCAACTGTCGTTGGCCGCCCACCAGACATATTATGTCGTAAGCTATGCAAATAAATTGCTTCCGGATATACATCACAACCGTCTATCGCTGCCTTAAATCCAATTTTTCTCAAACGGTTAGCTGATTTATTTTGATAAATGATTTCTCTTATAAGAATACCCACGACTTGATGGTAGGTATTTATTGCAGCATTTGATGGATGACTTTCTGTCCGATCTTGTTGCTTGAAAATCGAACCAGGAAAATGATGAACCAAGCTTTCATTTATAGTGCCAAACACTCTTTCTACAGTCCCTTTACAATCTCCTCTATATGCAGCAGCAAGGTTTACAGCAGAAATACCCAACAGACTTTTCAACGCACATGAAATCATGCTGTCTTTGTATTCCCGACCATTGTCGATAGTTAATTCTCTGGGAATATGGTGCGCAGGCCAATCATTTTCTGAGATATCAACTCCATAACGGCGCGCAAATTCAACTTTATCGAGGCACGCATTTGCAAGTGCCTGAGTGACCCCCGACCAATCTGGGCCTGAGAATCCCAAATACATGCCAACGATCATCGAAGAGTACACATCAATAACTAAATAAAGCACGGGACGCCCAACGCTTAGGTTAGCTTTGTATGGATAAGCCACGTACATATCTAAAACGGTTGCATCCACTTCATATCTATGTGTAGCACCCAATACACCATCAAGCGCAGACCCCGTTCTTGGCGCAATATCTTTGGCATATTTAAGGTGACCATGCTGGATCTTTGCTAACGTTTGAGCATCGACTAAGTTCTGAAAGTGGTAATAAAACTGGTGGTAACTCAGACAGTCTTTTTTAGCAAAAGGAACTATTATTTTTTGAATGCTACCATCTTCCAGTTCACGCAACATTTCAGTGCGCTGGTAAGTAGCATCAAATAACTTGTGTGCAGCTTGAACTGAAAACTTTTTATTTTCTGCTTTAAATATTTTGGAAACGGCCAGAATGTTTTTCTTGTCAGCTTCACATACGCCCCGTGTTTGCTCCACTGGTAAAGCTGATTTGCGCCCGCGCTTTGTTTTTATTTCCACCGAAGTTTTGTAAATTGGACTGTTACTACCTGTATTTTTAAGACCTACTGGAAGTAACGCGTTTTTTGTCATACCTAGTGCAACGTATCTATTAAGTGCCCGGTAGTACGCCGATTTATTCGACCAACCACCGCTGTTTACTTGAGCCAAGATTTCGTTAGCTATTCCATCACCAAACAGATACTGCTCGATCAAGTCCGGAGCTGTAAGTGGGCGCAGCAGAGCCCACTTCGCGTCTCGTTTCTGTATCCAGTTAACCCGGCCCAGAGCATTGTCAGAAAAACTTAGCTCCGGCGGCAGTTCATAATCTCGCTCAGTCAAACAATTTGAATGGCAAAAAGCAGCTAATTCATCGAGAGTGAATATAAGCGGCTTATCAAAATCGCCTTTGCCAATGCGAGCCATGTCGGACAGAGCAAAACACTCTCCAGATTGGCTGATTGCACAAAGTCTGTATGATTTGATGTCACTAAAATAACCACTTCCGACATATGGCATACCATGTTACTCCAGCTCAATCGGGCGATATTTTTGCAATTTAGAAGAATGAACCAGATTAACAAGCTCGTGTAAGACGCAAAAATAGAACAATTGCTCAGCGACAAGTTGGTCAATGCCCAAAGTTAATGCGCTCTGACTAATTAAATCAGAAAAATGCATGTAGCGGTTTTGTTCCCAAATACCATAAAACACAACTGAAAAACCCACAGCCAGGTCTTTGTCCACCGCACCTTTAAGACCCATTTTGCAAAACTGTATGTTCCAGCTTCGCTCTTTTGTTGCATGTAGCTCTGTAATGACTCGATACTCAATTCCCCTTCGATTCCAATACTGCCGTTCAATTTCGAGCTTCTGAAGAGTGCGTGTAGCAGAGCTCAAAAATGTCTTGCAGCTTGAGTCTGTATAAAGTTCAGAACTGTATTTGAATGTGTAAGCTGTTTTCTTTCTGACAACAGCACCGGATGTGTTCTCGGTTTGAGTAACAACTAAGAAATCAGTTGTCATGACATTCAATTTATTAGTTCTATGATCACGCGGATGAACAAAGCCAAGAGTTTCAGCGATAGAGATCGTTTCATTAATATCTAGTGCAAATTGTTCAAATACACTTACTGTGCTGGGTCTTGACATGAGAATTTCGTAAGCTCGGCGCTCTCCGTCGGATAAAAGATGAATCATCCTTTTTTGGATATCACACCAGAGGCAATGCCTACGGCCGAATTTATTTACCTTTCTTACAGTGAGGTATGGAGCATAAGCAATATTATTTATAGTGCACACCCATTTATTGTATATTGAAACATCCTTTTCACTCAAAAATAGTGCGCCCATAAAACCTCCAAACAACAGTTCATGTAAATTATTTTAAATAAAAACAAATAAGTCAATATGTTTTTCATAGCAAAAACAACAACAATGACAAAACAACATTTTCCAATACAATAAAACAAATCAAAAAACAAAGATAAAAAGTGAAACAATACAATAAAATATATAAGTCATTAATTTTTAAAAACAAAAGAAATAGTAAACATACAAGTGATGAACTCAACATTTTACTGGCTTCCCTGCCAAATTTTTTTTAGTGTAATGTGGTTGACAGAGGCAAACTGGCGACAAAATCGTCAAGAAAGTGGATTTCACTCCCTGCCAGTATCCGTTTATAAAACTGTATCTCTGCAGGGTCGGTAATCAATTCACCCGTTGAGTACATTCCATAATGTGTAAAAAAGCGGTCTGCGTTACTATCGAAGCGCACAATAGGTGCGGTCTTTAGCAGGTATAGTGGCAACTCCCCTTCTTTCCTTAGCCCATATGCGTAATTAAGACCCCGCTCCTTATCTTTCTCGATAAAGTAATGAGCTAGAAAGCCCTGATTTTTCCTGCCATTGCTCATTCGTAGTACTCCTGCCCCGTTTGATCTAAAAGAAAACGTACAAACCTGCGTTGCATCTCACTGAAACTGAGAGTGAGTATGCAGCTTGGGCAGCAAGCGAAATGTCTGATCCAGTAAAGCACCGCTTCTGTGTTGTCGGCCTCTCCCCCAGATCCACAAACTGGCACTAATAACTTGCCATACGGGTCAATGTTTAGCGCAGTCATTAAACTAGTGGCCAGGTTGCTTGTTTGCCGGTGAAAACGTAGTTTTAAGATCTCCGTACGAACTGCCGATGGGAGCTCAATATAATCACCATTGCCATTTGTTAGACGAAAGCCCTGTAACCATTCGTGATTTTCGTCGTTCACGTGATTCAGAACTGAGCTGTCACTGGCCTGAACACATGCAGATACATGATTCTCGGAAGCTAACGTCGCGGGCAGATAAGCAATACTGCTGGTTGACAATTGATGCGATAACTTTTTCATGGAAATAACTCCTTTAGTGCATTATCCTAAGTAACAGAATCACATTTAATAAGTTAAAATGTCATCCTAAATGAAATTTAGCATCGCAAAATGACATTTGCAAGCGCTTTTTGCCATTTAAAATGATTTTTTTTTATCCGGGGTAGCAAAATTTGATTAGATGTCACCTGGCCAGGTTGATGGGCGAACACAAATTGAAGGTCGTCGACGTCGCACGCGAGACCGGTTTAAACCGCAATACAATTACCTTGCTGTATAAAGAAACTGCTGTTCGGGTGGATTTTGAGACGATGGAGAAGCTCTGCGACCTATTTAAATGCAGAGTGGAAGATTTGTTTGAGAAGGTTTGAAAAGCCGAAATACCAGGCAACATTTAAGCTGTAGCTGACAAACACAGCAGCCTTACTAACTAGCGTTTTTTAAGGCCCTTAAATGGTTACCGAATGACATTTATGTTGTACACGCCAGGCGACTATAAAAACGTTGTGCTTTTTTGAGTGAATTGCAATCATTCAAAACAGGGGAGCACGAAAAAACGAATCTCTGCTTTGCCTTATTTGCAGACATTCGTTTTTTCGTGAGACTAGCGAATTATCGTTCAAATATTTCCAGCGTGCTGCATTGACCTGACATATTGCTAAGGATGTTCATCTGCAAACCAACTCGCCTTTGTTTGACTCTGAGTTTGGCATTCGAACTCCCCAAGGGTAAGGATTTTCTTTCTGAGCTTGCTGATATTGGTAGATTATTAATTCAGGCATGTTGCGACCCGCATAGCAGGATCCAAGCCTAAAGGTTAGTATACTTGGGGCTGCAAGTATGAGATGAATTCTTTTTGCTCCCCTAGATTTTAGGATGGTTAGACAGCTCATAAAATCCTGCATTAGTTTCTGAATAGATATCTCGCTGACTACAATGCCAGGTAAAGGTGTTTCAATTTTTAACTCAATAACATCAGTTCCGGGAAAAGCTGTTTCGAGTTCCATACGATCGATTGGGTAAGAGACTGAGAAAGCTAGTACAACCTCTTTATAGGCGGACGCATATGTTATAGGTAAGGAGTCTGTCAAATTGGAGCCTTCCAGAGGTGATACCCAACTGGATGCTTTTCTATCCCATTCAAGCCAATGGACTTTGCTTTCTGCTGCGATTAAGTTTCCTGCGAGAAATAATAGTGGAACAGGTGCTAACCCTCCTGCATAGACACTGAGATCATCGCGGTCTCGACCATCTTTAAGTTGCTTGAGGCGAACAGGAATTACATTAATATGGTCTACAGCTTCTTGCTGTTGTGCGTTCGTGCCTTGAACTAGCTGTCGCACATCAATGAATAACGATTCTCTGCGGCCAACCGTAAGAGTGGGAATGGCACTTGCGAGCGTGCTATCCGCAGTTTGGCTAAGGCCACGCAGTTCGAGAGCTATTACTAATTTTCTGCGCTGTTCTTGAAATGTAATCCAAGCGAAATATAAACCTATAGCTATGAGTATTGCTCCAACACATAAACATAAGGCATTAACCCACCAGTCAACTTCTGCAGTATTAAATGTGCCTGTAATATAACTACCATCATCGAACTGCTTACTGAAATTTAATTTTGCCAATATCCAAGGCCCTCCAAGCATTAGGGTAACACCACTGCTCAGAAGTAGACCTGCGGGGCTCCTTCGAAAATACAAGGTAAGTAGTTCAATTAAACGATCTGTCAATCTAAGGGATTTCATGGTTTTAAATAACCCAAAAAAGTGAGTTGTCGGCCTACTTGCGCATGCCAGTAGCCGATAGTTTGTGTTCCTACAATAAGGTATAGGAGGCCGTTACAATCAAATTTACCGTTTTTCAGTACGCTTTGGCAATCATTTAGATCGGTAGTGGAAGGTGCCGGATTTGCTTCTGGGTGAGTATGCCAAAGGCCTAGTTGTGTTCCTCTGCCATTTGTTTTCATATTCCAGATTTCCGACTCTTGTTGGTGCCTTTCACTCCGAAAGAAACTGGTTCTGGAGCGTTTATCTCCATAGCCTGGAAGTGTCAAAGCCTCAGCTAGCAGACCGTTAGTATCACTATCAACGTAGCCAAGAATCAAACCTCCCGCCTCTTTTGAAAATATGCGCCTTTGTGACCAGTTGGAAAGCATCTTTATCACTTCTGGCGTTAGAGAACCGCAGGCCCCATCTTTTGTTTTCCACACGACATGCCCACTAGTTAAAAGCCGCAGCATGGACACCTCGGCTGTGCAAATTCAGATGGAGCGATATTCGAAGCGATGCGTCGGGCATGCAGAGCATCGTAGGTAGCTGAGGGTTGTATACCTTCAGTCTTAGCTAAAACAGCCTCGCCAACCCAACGCGAGTATAGGGGAATATTGTTTAGTACACGCTCTGCGGCCAAAATTGCAGTTCGAGTCGCGTCCAGCGCTGAATAAGGAGTGAAGGCGCCACAGCCAGTCAACTGCCTAGTTACCTTTTGGCCTGGAGCTATAAGAGCAGTGCGCATACTTGGGAGAGACTGCTGCGTGTCAGGATCAATGTATAAGCAGTCCAAGCATCCTGGAGTACCTGCACGCATAGCAATTGCGTGCCCCCCTAAACCAGCAGCCTCAACACTTGTAGATATAATCAATGATGTCCACTTTTCTTTGAACCCTCGCCGTGCAACAGAACGCTCAAGAGTTGAGTTACCAGTTGCAAGCACAATAGCATCAGCTGAAGCTAGATCTCCTTTTGCTAGAGCAGATTGAACACTTGTTACTTTGGCTTCGATTTGAACACCAGGCATCCGCTCTTTCAGAAGACTCGCCAACTCATCAACCTTGAACTTAGAAATCGATTTTTTCCCAAGCACATGCCTGCCTAGGTTGTCAGCACTGAATTTGTCATTGTCTATCAGAGTGATTTTGTTAACCCCCGCTAGGGCAAGATATTCGGCAACTCGAGAGCCTATAGAGCCACATCCTGCAATAATGACGTGACGCATGACAGGTTCTCCACCTGTGCGTCGAACCAAGTACTCATGGTCCTGCCGCTGTATGACATACGTTGATCGCATCTTTGCAGAGCGCGCCCCCCAATAAAGCAGCAATAATGAGTACCCAAAGCGGCTAGGTATACGCAGAACTGCACCTCTGTTTTTCGGGGACGTTACGATAGATCTTTGAGTAGGTGATAACACGCCAAGGAATGCATCCCACCAGCCATCTTCCCACTCACTCAAAAGCCCATGAAGCTGAGGGATTGTTACATCGAGAAGGCCTAAACGCTCCTGATGACAGTGTAATAGCTTTGTTGATGCTTGATTAATGCGGCATACCTTTGGAGTAAAAGGTCCGTTTCTGCCTTTTTTAACTAAAGCTACTTCTGCATAAAGCGATTTAGTAGAATTGATTTTCTCGTCGAGGATTACTGAAGATGAGCCATCGTTGCGTAAATATCCCTCAAGCTCATTAGCAAAAGCACTATGACGTTCAGCCTCTGTCATCATGAAACTGCATGCTAGCAATCTGGTCGCTTCTTCGAGTAACCATTCGATTACCCCGATAATATCGTCTGGGTCGTACTCCAGCCCCTCACGGTCACTAACGCACACATCTCCTGAGCTGCTAACGTGGGGCCATCCCCAAATTGGAGTTGGTATACGCCAATAAATAGCCGGAAGGACGTCAATATTCCAGCCGACGGTGACTAATCGCAAGGGCCATATATGCCCGTGTCTATCAACGGTTATGTCCCAAGCTGGCACCTTAAGATTTTGGTCGAACTCAACGATATCAGCTCCAACCTCTCTTAGAGCTCGCTCGACCTTTTCAATAAAAATCTCTCTCAACTCTGTCAAGCGGAGCGACCAGAAGTGCTGACCCCTGCGGAAGTTTGTTTGGTTGTGTCGACTTTATCTGGAACCGGAAAGTCTTGACCAAATTTCCTTCGCAGTATTTTACATGCCTCATGAGTATCGGCCTGATCATTCGCTTCATTTAGGGCATCGCGCAGCTCTTCAAGTCGACTCTTGAGGTCGCTCATTTGAGTGTCAGTCATCCGTTCAAAAAGGTCGCTATAGGGGGCGACAGGAAGGAAGATCTGTAAGCGTGAACCAAACCATCTAGCCAGCATTGCATTAACGAGGTCACGAAGTGCAATCAAGTCAATTGGTTTACCATCTGTACTGTCATAACAAGGAACAAACCAGTTGTAAGCGGCCACAGTCAATCCAATGCTCGGAGTATTTTTGTGACCTATTTTCTCGTCTCGCCAACGTTTTAAGGCTCGGACGCAGCGGCGGAACTGGTCCCTGTCGCTACCAGAGAATCGACTGGTTATCTTATCTGTAAGTTCGCGTGCTTCGGAAGGCTTCCACTCTCTGTCGGCTAGCGGGGTGGTATCTCTGCACCAAGCAATTTGGGTTTGTTCTGCGCTGTTTGAGCAATAAACAGCGAGATCGATGTGATGGATGGGGTCGCCGTCTCTTTGATACGTAACAGTTACGCATGGGCGACGGATATTAACAGTTCGATTGTGCCGCACTAATGCATCACGTACGTACTTTTTTAAAACCAACGGATCAGGATAGTCTTCAGGAGAGCATTCAAAGAGGACTCCGATGTCCATATCTGGATTACCATTTAACGGGTGGATCCCAGTATGCAGGGCATAGCTCCCCTGAGTGAAAGTTGTATAAGGTGGCGCATCATTACTGATGTTCTTCTTCAAATCAGCGAGCAGAGTATCCCTTCTTTCGCGAAGCTCTTCACTGTTATCGTAACCGAATAGAATTGTTCGATGAAAGCTTTCAAACTGAGTTTGCGCACGAGCCATAAGTTGTCCCCTTAATCTGTTGATAACGATATTGGGACACGGATTTTTGATTGCAAGGGTCTATGTATGCTCTTTTTTTATTCAATATCAGATGTATGTTTATTTGGTTGGTCACGAACGTCGAAAGATGTTTTGGGTGGCTTTCTCAAATCAAACTTCACTGAGTGACAACGAAAGTTTTTCGACCTTACTTTTCCAACAATGTAGTAGTTTGATTGGGGATGCTGTCAAACACACGTTTTTGCCAAAAAGCCAGGGGTACTCAGTTGATCGGGTAACGTCAGACTCAGAGACTCCATTTCAGTTATCGGCAGTTACTCAGCTGCTGACTGCAATCCTACAGAATGATAAATGACTCGACTGATATTGTAGCGATTTCTCGTACTTAATACATTTAACCCATAACGGTCTCAGACGCAATTGTTGAGGGCTGTGTTAGATTTTGATGCTTAAGTAGTGCGTGACGTGAAGTTTAAATTTACTGATTACATAGAGAGTTGAACATCCGCTTTCAGTGAGAAGCTGCGATACATCGATTGCCAAAGACTTTTCTCGCTTTTGGCACAGATCAGCCAATACGCGTATCTGCTTCAACCTAACTAGCCTGTTCATATGCCGACAAAGATGTGCTTCCTTCGGTTAGCCACTCGATTTTCAGCACGCCGTGCTGAATGAGCAATCGCCCTTCTCTATTTGGCCGGATACGTTGTGCTTTACGATGTTCCACCAGCGTATCCAATAATTCCAATATGGCGGCTTTAATGCCTTTCTGTTTTAGAACTGTGTTGTCAACTTCGGAGAAATGCCAAGCGGTTAAAGTTAGTGTGAGTGAATCAGCTTCGGCCATAAAAGTAACTGACCCGTTTAGCTGATGTAATTGAGGGTAGTTGTGTTGCAGCGCTTCCAAGCTCTGCTGTTCAAGTAGGACAATATCGTGATCCATGGTTTTCCTCTTGTTGGTTCTATCTCATTCTAGCCAACTTAGCTGGGGGTAACAGCTCTGAACAGTTAATCTTTTTTGACGAGCCGACTAAGTGTATAGGTTTTTATCGCCTGATACTGACAACTCAGCTTTGAATAAAACTTTATCAGAATTTAGCCCTGCTATCCTCCATATAGCACGATATTCAAAGGTCAGCATATTACCTAAGTTATTAATACAAAAGGGCCTTTCGGCCCTTTTATTAGGTTTTTCGTTTAGTCACAAACTTAATTAAAGTCACAAACTTAATTAAATCAGTCACAAACTTAATTACACGCTGACAACCCGCTTTCAATTACCTATAATCTTCCGGACTAGGGCAGGCACACATCAGGTTGCGGTCGCCGTATACGTCGTCGATACGGGTGACTGTTGGCCAGAATTTGTTTTCTGCCACGTACTGTGCAGGGAATGCAGCGTACTGACGCTCGTATGGGCGGTCCCAGCTTGGGTCGAAAATATCTTCCATAGTGTGAGGTGCGAAGTGCAGTGGGTTGTTGTCTGCAGTCCACTCCCCTGCTTCTACCTTGGCAATTTCATTGCGGATAGAAGTCATGGCGGTGATAAATTTGTCCAGCTCCACTTTGCTTTCAGACTCAGTAGGCTCGATCATCAGCGTGCCTGCTACCGGGAATGACATAGTTGGGGCGTGGAAGCCGTAGTCCATTAAACGTTTGGCGATGTCCATTTCGGTCACGCCAGTTTTCTCTTTCAGTGGGCGCATGTCGATAATACATTCGTGCGCTACGCGGCCGTTGGTGCCTACGTACAGTACCGGGAAGTGTTCGCCCAGTTTTTTCGCCATGTAGTTGGCGTTTAAAATTGCCATTTCAGTGGCCTGACGTAAACCGTCGCCGCCCATCATTTTGATGTACATCCAGCTGATTGGCAGAATGCCTGCGCTACCAAATGGTGCTGCAGATACTGCGCCGTTGTTTGCGCCTGTGCCTTCAATTTTCACGACTGCGTGGTTTGGCATAAACGGAGCCAATTGTTTCTTCACACCGATAGGACCCATACCTGGGCCGCCACCGCCGTGAGGAATACAGAAGGTTTTGTGCAGGTTTAAATGCGATACGTCAGCACCGATAAAGCCAGGAGAGGTAATACCTACCTGAGCGTTCATGTTGGCGCCGTCCATATACACCTGGCCACCGTGCGCGTGAACTATGTCACACAGCTCGCGGATAGACTCTTCAAACACACCGTGTGTTGAAGGGTAAGTCACCATAATGGCGGCTAACTTGTCTGATACGGCTTCGGCTTTGGCTTTTAAATCAGCCATGTCGATGTTGCCGCTCTTGTCGCAGTCAACCAGTACTACTTCAAAGCAGGCCATAGCCGCTGTTGCAGGGTTAGTACCGTGCGCCGACACAGGAATTAAACAGACGTTACGGTGTGAATCGCCGCGGCTTTCGTGGTATTTACGAATGGCGATCATGCCAGCGTATTCGCCTTGTGCGCCTGAGTTTGGTTGCATAGACACAGCGTCGTAACCTGTGATTTCTACTAACCAGTTGGCCAGCTCGCCAATCATGTCGTAGTAACCTTCAGCCTGGTCGCGTGGCACGAATGGGTGCAAAGAACCAAACTCTGGCCAGGTCACAGGGATCATTTCGGCAGTGGCATTTAACTTCATGGTGCACGAACCTAAAGAAATCATCGAGTGGTTCAGCGCTAAGTCTTTGTTTTCCAGCTTTTTGATATAACGCAGCATTTCAGTTTCACTGTGGTACTGGTTAAATACCGGGTGCG
>Ga0247725_1000531_pt1 | contig 26579 bp, 20 predicted proteins | sample OKSTACKMCFT3sol_FD_183021 | JGI IMG/M metagenome (GOLD analysis project Ga0247725, IMG submission 183021) | Subsurface sediment microbial communities from gas well in Oklahoma, United States - OK STACK MC-FT3-sol | ecosystem: Environmental > Terrestrial > Deep subsurface > Rock core/Sediment...
GAGAAAACCCGACGGACATCGGATTGTTTTAATTCGGGCATTCATAACTCTCACAATTGAAAACAGTGACAGCTATGATGCGTGATCAGTCAGCAAATAAAAGATGTCTCCACCGGACGCTTACTTACAGCCTAAGGCGACTCAATCAAAAAAATGGCCAGTGATTATTTACAACAGAGGCGGTAATTCGGCTTTGGGGCGGTTGGATTTTGTCTCGGTATTACGTCAGCTAAGCCCTTTAGCCCAACAAGGGTTTATTGTGCTGGCCAGTCAGTACCGGGGGTCAGTGCCGCAGGATCAAAAAACCTATGGCAAAGACCAGTTTGGCGGCGCTGATGTCAATGACATTCATCAGTTGATTGAACTGGCGAAAAATCTGCCTGGGGCAGATGCAGATAATGTGTTTTTATACGGCATAAGCCGGGGTGGCATGATGAGCTATCTGACGGCACAGCAACGTGGAGATATTCGCGCCATGGCCATTACCGGCGCCCCAACAGATTTAGTCACAGAACTACCACGCTTGCCAGAAATGGAGCTTATTTTCCGCAGCCTGATCCCCAATTATGATCAAAACAAACAACAAGCATTGCAACAACGCTCAGTCTTGTATTGGGCAGAAGAGTTACCAGCCAACTTACCTATACTGTTAATGTATGGTGGTGAAGATCAAAGAGTGCACCCGGATAATTCAAAACGACTGGCGGCTAAGCTGACAGAGCTGAAGCGGACGGTAAAGCTGATTGAATTTACTGATGCCGATCACCTGTTAACAGACTACAAAGAGCAGGAACGTGAGGCTATGCTGCACTGGTTTCGTCAGCACCAATACAACAGCCAAAAACCTGTCGCAGCACCTTAACCAGCAATCTCGACTCTGTCCCGCCCAAGCTCTTTGGCTTTATACAAGGCCTGATCCGCGCGTTGCAACAGCTGATCCAACGGGCTTTCCACTGAACTTGCGATACCTATACTTAAACTGCTTTCTAAACCTGATTGCTGCATCTGCTGTTTAAACTGCTGCTGCACTCGGTGTGCCAGATGCAGTAAGCCTTCTGCTGTGGTATCTGCAGCAGCCAGCACAAATTCATCACCGCCTAAACGACAGGCGATATCACTTTGCCTTGCCACTGCTGCCAACACAGTCCCCAGTTGCTGCAAAGCTAAGTCTCCGGTTTCATGCCCATGCTGGTCATTCAGCTGCTTAAACTCGTCGATATCAATCATCATCAAGGCTAAAGCGGTGCCCTGAACTTCTGACTGAAGCTGGTATTGTTCAAATTTAGTTTGAAAAGCTCTGCGGTTATCCAGCCCTGTTAACTCATCAGTGTGGGCTAAGTTTTCCATTTGCTGGGCTTGCAGGTACAGCTTGTCTATCGTTTTTTCTGCAACTTTAACCTTCCTTTGTTGCAACTGCATTTGTTGGTCCAGCGCCATCTGATAAGCAAGGGCATCCGCAATCAGCTTTAAGCTGCTCAGCGTATGCTCTGTGATCAACACAGCTTCGGTACTGGCCCCACACAAAGTGCCCAAGGTTTTTCCTTCAGATAAAACCGGAATGGCAAAAAAACTCTGCATGCCCAAAGCTGCACCAGAAGAACCAGGGAACAATACTGGCACAGCATCCGATTGGCTGCGTTGTGTATCAAATAACAAACGGCACATCGAATCTGACCAGTTCACCACACTACCTTCTTGTAGCGGCACACCATGCTGCCCTTCTACCAGAACGACTTGCTGAGTCAGAGCCTTCCAGTCAATGCGGGTTAAAAACGTGGTATCAAGGCCTGTTAAATGCTGCACTAATTGCAGCAGAGGTCGGGCAGCCTGTTCAAGAGCTACACTGGAATAACTTTGACGTTGTGGCATAGCGGCTCTTATTTGCTGCAGGATTAAACATCCCTTGTAGCACTGTTTCTTCCATGATGTTTATTTTATACGTAGCTTTTGGCCAGTCAGAGCAAATAAATACCAAATATTTTAGCAAGGGTGTCGAATGCAAGCAGACCAACCCGACTACTTAGTGATTGCAACCTAAGGAGAACACAACATGACTCAATCCATTCAACAGTTAGCAACCCAATGGGCTAGTGCAGTGGCCAGTCAGGATATGGCGCAGATCATGGCGTTTTACGCCGATGAGCTCATTGCCTATGATGCTGTTGCTCAACTGCAGTTTAGCGGTAAAGCGGCCTACCAAACGCACTGGCAAAAATGCATGGAATTTTGCGCCGGTGGTCATTCGAAGTTTGAACTGCACAATTTAAACATTCAGCAAAACGACCCGATAGCCTTCAGCCATGCGTTGCTGTACTGCGAAGGCAGCAATGAAAAAGGCGAAACTCAGGGCTGCTGGATGCGGTTAACCCAGGGCTGGCAAAAACAACAAGGCCAGTGGCGTATTATTCATGACCATTTTTCTGTGCCTTTTGATATGGTATCCGGTGCCGTATTATTTGAACTGACACCAGAGGCGTAAGGAGCGGCCATGAAATATTTATGTTTAGTCTACAGCGATGAAAAACTGCTGCATTCCTTGCCAGACAGCCCTAAAGATGAAGAATGTTTTGCTTACGCCGTCAGCGTACAAAACAGTGGCCGTATGCTGGCCGCTGAAGCGCTGCAACCCATAGATACAGCCACCACAGTGCGGGTTCGTGCCGGTAAAACCTTATTAACCGATGGCCCTTTTGCCGAAACCAAAGAGCAGCTGGCAGGATTTTATCTGGTGGAAGCCAAAGATTTAAACGAAGCCATTCAACTGGCCGCTGGTATTCCGGCTGCTCGTGTTGGTTCTGTTGAAGTACGCCCTATACGACAACTGGAGATATAAGATGCGCTTTATGTTACTGATGATCCCTAAAGGCTATGAAAGCGCAGCCCCTGGCGCTATGCCTGAAGCCGCTGCTGTAGAAGTGATGATGGAGTACAACAGAAAACTGCAGGACGCTGGTATTTTGATGAGCTGTGAAGGGTTGCATCCGCCGTCGATGGGAGCCCGCGTCAGTTTCAGCGCAGGCAAGCCGCTGGTCACAGACGGGCCTTTTACTGAAACCAAAGAAGTGCTGGGTGGTTATTGGATGATTAAAGTGAATTCCAAAGCCGAAGCTATTCACTGGGCCAGTTTATGTCCGGCTGGTGATAACGAAGTGATTGAAGTGCGGCAAATTCAGGACATGGAAGATTTTCCTGAAGATATACAACAGATTGCTGCTGACTTCGCCAGTATGCAAAGTTCGTAAGCTGTTGAATAGTCAAGTTGCAGCCGAAGCTATCTCGGCTTTATACCAACAACAAAGCCGCAGGGTGCTGGCCACCCTGATCCGACTATTGGGTGATTTTGAACTGGCCGAAGAAGCCCTGCAGGATGCCTTTGCTTGTGCTTTACAGCAATGGCCAGTCGACGGGTTACCTGAACACCCCAGAGCCTGGCTGGTCTCAACAGGACGCTTTAAAGCCATAGATAAAATTCGTCAGCAGCAAACCCAGCGTAAATATCAGCAGCAGTGGCTGTCAGAACAAGATGAAGACAGCGAAGCTTTTCAGGCCGATGCAGCAAATGATCAAAGCTGGCAGGACGATGAGCTGCGACTGATATTTACCTGCTGTCACCCGGCTTTGTCTACCGAAGCTCAAATTGCCTTAACCCTGCGGGAAATTTGTGGTTTAACCACAGAACAAATTGCCAAAGCTTTTTTAACCAGCCCAGTCACCATAGCCCAGCGGATAGTCAGGGCAAAAAACAAAATCCGTGACGCTGCAATTCCTTATGAAATACCCACTGCAGAACAATTACCAGAGCGGCTGGATGCTGTGCTTAAGGTCATTTACCTGCTGTTTAACGAAGGGTACAGCCAAAGTTCAGGTGACCAGCTGCTATGCGCTGAGCTTTGTGCTCAGGCGATACGGCTTGGTTATTTATTGCTGGAGTTACAACCCGACACTGAAACTATGGGCTTATTGGCTTTGCTGTTATTGCAGGAATCAAGGCGTTTTGCCCGCATCGATCAACAGGGCGACCTGATTTTACTGGCCGATCAGGACAGAAGCTTGTGGGATCAGGCGTTGATCCAACAAGGGATTCAACTGGTTGAACGCTCATTAACAGGCCGCCGTATTGGCCCTTATGGCCTGCAGGCAGCTATTGCCGCGCTTCACGCCGAAAGCCCTGATGCAGTAAGCACCGACTGGCCACAAATTGTGGCTTTGTATGATCTGTTGTATCGCTTCGAAGCCTCGCCTGTGGTGCTATTAAACCGCGCTGTAGCCATCAGCATGGCACAAGGCCCGGCGGCGGCATTACCGCTCTTACTGGCGCTGCAACAAAGTGGCGAACTGGCGCAGTACCACCTGCTCGACGCAGCTTTAGCAGACCTGCACCAAAAACTCGGCCACAACCAACAGGCAAAGCTCTATTATCAAAACGCATTAAGTAAGACCAGCCAACAGGCCGAGCAACGGTTTTTGCAAAAGCAGTTAGGGACATTGGGTTAACTGTTAATTCAGGCTACACTGGCAAAATCAGACAAACTCCGGAGCTAAGCTCATGACAAACCAAACAAATAGTGTTTTCGCTCTGCTTAAAGACAGCGCTTTGGTGCATCACAGCAGTTATATAGCCGGACAATTCCAAAGTGGCCGCAGTGGTCATTTTGCTGTGCATAATCCTGCTGATGGCAGCTTGCTGGCGTTAGTGGCTGAAGCAGGAAGCACAGAAGCTGAACAAGCAATCACAGCGGCCGCTACGGCTTTTCCAGGCTGGTCTGGTCTTACTGCGGCTGAACGTGCTGCCAAACTTATGCGCTGGAGTCAGTTGATGCTGGAGCATCAGCAAGACTTAGCCCGTATTTTAACTTTGGAGCAAGGTAAACCCTTAGACGAAGCAGCAGGTGAAATAGCCTACGGCGCCTCTTATGTCAGTTGGTTTGCTGAAGAAGCCAAGCGTATGAATGGCGATATTATTCCTGCAGCTAAAGCAAATCAGCAAATACTGGTGCTAAAACAAGCCATAGGAGTAGTAGCCGCTATTACGCCATGGAATTTCCCGAATGCGATGATTTTACGTAAAGCCGCTGCGGCTTTGGCCGCTGGTTGTACTTTTGTGGTTAAACCTTCGGAGCTGACGCCTTTATCGGCTTTGGCCTTGGCAGAACTCGCGACCCGTTCTGGTATTCCGGCAGGTGTGTTTAATGTAGTTACAGGTACAGATGCCAAAGCTATAGGTCAGGTACTGACCAAAGACAGCCGTGTAGCAAAATTCAGTTTTACCGGCTCCACCCCTGTCGGCAAAACCTTGTTGGCGCAGTGTGCTTCTACCGTAAAAAAAGTCTCAATGGAACTGGGAGGAAACGCGCCCTTTATTGTGTTTGATGATGCCGATCTGCCTGCTGCTGTGCAGGGTTTACTGGCCGCCAAATTCCGTAATGCCGGTCAAACTTGTGTGTGTGTCAATAGGGTGTTTGTGCAGCGCCCTGTGTACGATGCCTTTTTAGCCCAGTTAATTAAAGCCACTGCGCCACTAAAGCTGGCTTCTGGTTTGGAAGCAGGTTGCCAGATAGGCCCGCTGATTAATCAGGCCGCCGTCGATAAAATTACCCGCTTGCTGGATCAAGCGCTGGATCAAGGCGCTGAACTGCTGTTAGGTGGCGCGATAGATGCCGACTTAGGGCCGTTGTTTTTCCAGCCAACCATAGTCACGGACGTCACTGCCGATATGCAAATCAGTCAGACCGAAATTTTTGGCCCTGTGCTTTGTATTAGTCTGTTTGATACCGAGCAGGAAGCGATAGAGCTCTCCAACAATACGCCAACAGGCCTTGCCAGCTATTTTTACAGTCGCGATATAGGCCGGATTTTTCGTGTCGCCAAAGCCCTGGACTACGGCATGGTAGGTATCAACGAAGGTTTAATCTCTAATGCAGCCGCACCTTTTGGTGGTGTGAAAGAATCAGGTTTGGGTCGCGAAGGATCCAGTTATGGTTTGGATGATTTTACTGAATTAAAGTATCTGTGTTTGGGGGGATTGGGCTGAGTGCATAGTGAGTTGAGTGCATAAAGTCAAAAGCCCGGTTGTGATACCGGGCTTTGGTTTAAATCAGTTTAATACATCAATCAGTACGTCAGTGATCACTGCTGTAGCGATAGACACTAATACCACATCAGTGCCAACCACTTGCCATTCATACCCCTGATGTTGCGGTAATTCAGCCAGCATAGCCGCAGGCACAGATTTGTTCGCAATACCTGGTGGCAATGGTTTACCCCTGACCAGATTTTTACGGATACCTGGTGGCAACGCACTTTGGCCAGTCAGCTTATATCGTTTTGCCAGGGCGCGTGCATCCGTCACACTAATACCTGCACTGACGGTTATATGAGCCGGATTTAGTTCAGTGACCTTCTGTTTGCCCTGATGTTTTACATGCTTTTCCGCCGCTTTGCCTTTATGTTCATGGCCTTTGTCATCGTCAGCCGCCATCACGTGCTGCGTTAATAAGGGGGCAATTAAAGCCACCCACAATCTAGTTCGTGCATTCATATTGTTTAGCCTCGCTATCCAGTTGTGCTTTAGCATAGCCAACAAAACTGGATACCGGCTGAATGACATCTAAAGTGCTTTGTGTACTTTACCCCTGAGGCGCGTCCGCCACTGAATCACGTTCCACCAACTGCGGGATAAATAAATGCGTACGGTGTTCTGGTTCTATGCTGGTGTCGCTGAGCTGTATGGCCAGTTTGGTGGCGTAGCTAGCCATTTCTTCGACCGGATAATGCATAGTGGTTAAACGGGGACGGCAGGCTCGGCTGACGATGAGATCGTCAAAACCTATTACTGATACATCTTCCGGTACACGCAGGCCTGCAGCAAATAAGGCATGAATAGCGCCTATCGCCATTAAGTCGTTATAGGCCAATAATGCAGTGAATTTAATGCCTTTATTCAGCAAGGCCTGCACCGCTTGCTCGCCACCTTCCATATTGGCGGTGGACTCTTCAATAGCAGCTTCAGCAAGCTGCAAGCCGGCCAGCTTTAGCGATTCCCTGATACCCTGCAGCCGAAAACCCGGGTCGCCATTTTGGTAAATACTGGTGATCACGGCAAAGTCTTTATGGCCTCTATTAATTAAGTAATCCGTAGCCTGACGCGCGCCCGCCACGTTATCCAGCCAGACACAGCGGTTGGCAATTGCAGGCATATAGCGGTTGATCAGCACCAGCCCTGGAATCTCATTGGCCAGTTTCAGTAAAGTTTTTTCATCTGAATATTCACTATGCAGAATAATGGCCTGGCAGTTGTGATCCCGCAGTGAGTCTATAGCTTCCTGCTCCGACTTAGTCTCGTATAACGAGTTACTCATCAGCAGTTTATAGTTATTTTCCCGTGCGCCTTTTTCGACACCACTGGCTAAGCTGCCAAAAAATGGCATCGACAGTTTAGGCGTAACCACTCCCAGCGTATTAGTGGTTTTACTGACCAGAGCCCGTGCATTACTGTTGGGTCTGTAGCCTAACTCGGCAATGACCTTTTTCACCCGCGCACGGCAGGCTTCGCCCACCTGATGACCATCGTGGATCACCCGGGACACTGTAGCTATAGACACTCCAGCTACTTTTGCTACATCTTTAATTGTGACCATAATTTTTTCTTTTTTATTATTTGCTTAACAATGAATTAAATGGATTCCGAACCCTGATGTTGATCTTTTGTTTTAGCTAAGGCCTGACTGATCCGCTGGCTCGCCTGAACATCCAAATGATAGCCCCGTACTATCAACAAAGAGCACAAGGCAAACAGCATAGTCCCTACAGCTAAAATAACCCGCATCGCCAGAATACTGTCTGGGTCTTGAGCTGCAGAGAGCTGAGCATCAAAACCAATCAAATTCAGCGATAAACCGGCCAGTAACAACGCCAGCGCAGCGCTTATACTGGTAACCCAGCTATGAATAGCAACAAAGACCCCTTCGCGCCGCTGACCATGTTTTAATTCGTCTTCATCACATAAATCCGCCATCATAGAGGGAATTAACATGGTCATAGCTGTCCAGGCTGCAGTACACAATAATGCATCCAGCCAAATCCAACCGTAACCTTGGGGTGTGAAAATAAACCACTTACAGAGGCCGCCCACTAAGGTCACGACATAAATCAACTGTACTGCTTTAATTTTGCCAATGCGGGAGGATAACGCACTGATCAAAGGCACGGTCAGAAAACCAAAGGCAGCATAAGCCATCGACAACCAGCCCTTAAAAATTGCGCCCTGAGCTATGTCACCATCGGCAATAAAATACACCAACAGGTAATAATCCATACTGGCGGTAAAAGCGCCACCAGCCATTTGGATGACAGTGAGCAGCAGCAACACCCGCAAGCCTTTGTTAGCTTTCAACGTTTTTAAGCTTTGCCTTAAAGTCACAGGTGGAAAAGCCACAGAAGAGCGTTGTATAACTTCTTTGCTGTAACAGGCGGCTAAAGTGCCCAGCAGGCCAAAAATAAATAATGCCACACCCCAGCCAACATAACGTATCCCAACAAAAACCGAACTGAATATCGCCAGCTGCGCCAGTGGAAATAACCACTGATACAACAAAGAACCTAACTTCAGAAAATAGGTGGTAAAACCCATAATATCGGTGCGTTGATGATAATCCGGGCTCATCTCATAAGATAAACAGGTCATAGGCACAGACATAAATGTGACGGCGACATAAAACAGCAGGGAAAAAATAACAAAATACAATAGATGAGCAAGCTCGCCCCAGCCTGTGGGTACCATCCAGATCAAACCAAAAAACAGACAACAGGCCCAACTGGCGACCAGAATAAAAGGTCGTCTACGGCCAAAACGGCTTTGATGATGATCAGATAAATGCCCAACCCAGGGGCCTAATAAAGTACCAAGTAACAGAGGTAAAGTAAGGGCCAACCCCAATAAAAACGGGTCTACCCCTAAGGTCATCTGGTAAAAAGGAATAGCCAGTACGCTGACACTTTGCTGAGCAAAAAACATCGCAAAAAAGCCGGCGCCAAGCGCCAGCTTTTGAGTGCCTGAAACCCGTATCGATCCTGATGCCGATGCAGATATTGTTGTGTTTTGGTGCAGTGACTTTGCCATAGCACTCCTGTGCTGAGAGGAAAATGCAAAAGCGATTATATACACAAAACCAAGGGCGGAGTTTATCCCCGCCCGTCTATGATTGAATCCAATGCCCGAACCATTATGGCTTTTGGATCAAACTCACTTCCGCCAGTTCTACTCCATGCCAACCTTTGGCATCAGCAGCACTGTAAGCACTCTGATTAAACATCAGTTGCAGGCCTTGTAACTTTGACAGTTCATTCAGCTTCAGCTTATCCCCAGCTGCAACCTTGGGTGCAAACAAAGGCATAAACATAGGATAAGCCTGAGTCAGCAAGGTGTCGCTTTGTTTTAACTTATGCAGCGGAACTAACAGATACTGCCAGTCAGTGCCCACGTTCAGCTCTGTGCCATAAGCTATACCGTCTTTGTCCAGCAATGCGAACTTCAACTGTTCCGGTTGTTTGACCGCACGGATTTTCAGCGCCACTGTGTCATAACCTTTCAGGTTACGATTTAGCAGACTGTTATCGGCAGACAAAGTGGTTTTAAGGATAGCCGCCGCTTTAGGCGTTTCTAAAGAATCCACACCCAATTGCAAAGCTAAACCAGCACCTGAACTATCAGCAACAAAACGTTGCGTCACAGTCGCATCTTTTGGATACAAGCTGTTTTGTCTGTCCAGAGTCGCATCAAATAAGGCCACAGGTTGGCCCTGAGGTTTAACCGCCACAGTCCAATAAGGTGCTTTACTGACAAAATCCCAATCCTGCGGTGAGCCAGCAGCTGCACCAGGGAAAGTCACTGCTTTGCCGTTAGTTGTCACCACAAAGGCATATTCCAGCAGACCTGTCTGAGTCCAGTCCTTTGGCATAGCCAGCTGATAGCGCCCACTGACCTCTGAGCTTGGTTGCATATCAAAAGCAGTAAACTTGTTATCACCCAGATAACGCAACATCAACTGCACTTTTGCAGGCTTAATCAAAGCGCCAATCTCAACATTAAAGCTAAAGGGGTCGCCTAAGTGGGTTTGACGCTGATTCTGATGTACTAAAGCCAGTTCTGTCGATTGTGGTTTTGGCAGATAAAAATCTGTCTCCACTTTTTTGGCATACTGCTGTGCTAATGTCGCTTTGGCAGTCAGTAAGTACACACCGGGGCGCACTGTCACTTCGCCATCAACGGCTGATGCAGTGGCTGTATTACCGCTATTGAGTCCTTTGAGCTGGTAGTTTTTACCTAAATCAGCCAGAGACAGCTTCAATTGCTGAGCAGCTGGATATAAACGCCCTACATCACGGCTTAAACTGGAATTCTGATAAGGATCCTGCAAGGTCAGTAAGTCTGGATACACCTCCAGTCGCCAGACGCCATCTGCCACTTTATCCAGGAAATATGCACCAGAACCGCTGTATTTCGCCACAGCAGACGAGCCAACACCTGCAATGCTGCTTAGCTTAGCTGCAGCTTTTGGCTCTGTTTGGGTGCTATTGCTGTAGAAGAACTGCGTAGGAGTATTCAGCACCGATAAATTCTGCTGATAATCCAGAGTCACAGCGCCAAAACTGTTGCTGGCCGGATAATCCGCTACTTTTTCAGCACGCTTTTGCGTACGGAAGACTTCAGCAGCAATTTTTAAGCTGATGGCTTTTGAAGGTGTATACAACAGGTTCAGATGGTGAGTGTTGTATTCGGAGTTGGTATGAGCTACAGCCGCAGCATCATAGGCAAACTGAGTGGCCCACTGAAACCCAGCTTCACGAAAGCTTCGCGCCATAGCCGGATACATCACAGAACTTGCCACATCAGCTGCATCAAACTCATACACCATTTTGGCTTTCGTAGCACACTGGCTGATACCGGCAAAAGGATTGGTGTAATGCGCGACCGCTGGCAACATATTCGCCAGAATAGTACTGCCTTTGACCAAGCCTGTTGGATACCACTGGTAGGACACGCCATCTATGCTGGTATTGCATAAAGCTTTAGCAAAAGGCTGATCGTCCCCCTGCTCGCTGGTGTTGTAAAACAAAGGTTTAGTCACACCAGCTGCACGAATGGTACTGATCAAGTCTTCAATATAAGCGGCACTTTGTTCTGGTTTGATCTCGTGTTTAGGTTCGTTAAAGATCTCAAAAGCAATAATATTGTCGTCCTGCTGATAGCTTTTGCCTGTCAGCGGATTGACGTGTTTAAACAGCTGAGTCAGATAGTTTTTCTGCGCAGCAATGGCATCTGGTGACTGGTTCATCTGGCTTTTGCTGTAAAAAGTCGAGAAACCGTATTCCACCGGATCCGGCTCAGGGTAACCACTGCCCCACCAGCCGATAGGGGTAATAATCACCTTGATGCCTTTTTCTTTTAAGCGCAGTAACAGGTAATCAAATAACTGCAGGTGAATATTGTCCTGCAAATTGCCGTCTTTGTCGGCCAGTAATCTGTCCCATAAATGTACGCGGTAAGCGTCCAGCCCTAGGCGGGCAATATGGTCCACATCCATGTCGATGGCAGTGCGGTGATCAACACCCACACGTTCAATAGAGCGATAACCGTAAGCAAAAGGCGCACTGTAATTCACACCAAAAAGTGCAACTTCAGACCCGTCTTGCCACTGCATTACACCGTCTTTTACCGATACAGGGTTAGCACTGGCAGCGGCGCTAAAAAGCGCTGCTGCTGTGGTATAAAAAAGGGCTTTCGAAATGTAAGTCCGTTTCATTGTTACCACCAGGTAATATAAAAGGCAGCCACAATCAGGGTGATCAATACGGCATACAAGTTAAAGCTTGGACGGGTTTCAAAGCTGATGTCCCGCAGTTCCACCGCCTGTGGATGTTTGCCCTGACGCTGGAATAAAGTCACCAGCACAGCTAAAGCTAAACAGCAGAGGAAAACTAAACCAACACGGTCCATAAATGGCATTTCTGGTAAAGCCACTTTGAAAATCCAGCTCAGTACAGCTGAGCTGATAGCCGCCACTAATGCAGCTGTGGCTGTAGTGCGGGCCCAGAACATACCTAACAAGAACAGCACCACAATACCTGGCGTGAAGAAGCCGGTAAATTCCTGAATATACTGGAAGGCCTGGTCGAATTCGCCCAGCAATGGCTTAGCAGTAAAGACTGCAATCACTAAAGCCACCAGGCTGACAATACGGCCTACTTTGACGTAGTGCTGCTGGCTTTGTTCTTTCTTAAACTGAGAGTAAATATCCATAGTGAAAATGGTCGCGACGCTGTTCGTCATAGACGCCAGGCTCGATAAAATAGCAGCCACTAATGCAGCAAAAATTAAGCCTTTAATACCAGAAGGCATCATGCTCAGCAGCTGAGGGTAAGCCTGATCCGGTTTGCTTAAATCTGGTAACAGCAACACTGCTGCTATACCTGGCAGTACCACTATCACAGGCATTAACACTTTCAGGAAGGCAGCAAATACAATACCTTTTTGTGCTTCGGCTAAGTCTTTTGCTGCCAAAGTACGTTGAATAATGTATTGGTTAAAACCCCAGTAACTCAGGTTCATAATCCACATACCACCAATCAGCACAGAAATACCAGGTAAGCTGACATAATGCGGGCTGTCCGGCGTTAAAATCATATCGAACTTTTCCGGCACTTCAGTTAATAAACGGTCAAAACCAGCCCATAAACCGTTGCCTGCGCCTAACATATCCAGCGACATAAAGGACAGGAATAAACCACCGCCGACCAGTAAGACCACCTGGATAATGTCGGTATAGGCCACAGCTTTTAAGCCACCGTATAAGGAATAAGCCACTGATAAAGTTGCTAAAATAAACATGCTGGTGGTCATATCCACACCAGTGACTGTATTAATTGCCAAGGCACCTAACCACAACACAGCAGTTAAGTTAACAAAGACATACACCGCCATCCAGAACAGCGCCATAGTAGTGCGCACTCTGTTGTCAAAACGCTGCTGCAGGAATTGCGGCATGGTATAAATTTTACGTTTCAGGAAAATCGGCAGGAAAAACTTACCCACCAGTAACAGGGTGATCGCTGCCATCCACTCGTAAGCTGCGATGGCCATACCTATGGCATAACCAGAACCAGACATACCAATAATTTGTTCAGCCGAAATATTGGCTGCAATCAGTGAAGCACCAATAGCCCACCAGGGTAAGGTATTACCTGCCAGAAAGTAGTCATTGGTGTCTTTGTTATGTCCCTTTTCTTCTCGGGAGATGTAATAGGCCAGACCGACCAGCCCCAGCACGTAAATGGCGAGGATCGCCAAATCTAAATTACTTAAAGTCATTTTTATCCTTACCCTGTTATCCCTTAGTTCTGGCCGCCGCATTGCAACACCAGAGACTTTGGGTCTTTATTATGGTTACCAGTTTTTAGCTAACTGAATTTATACACTATTAGTTGCTGATACAACTCACCTGCTTTGAGCTGAGTGCTGGGAAAGCCAAGCTGATTTATCGCATCAGGCCAGCCCTGAGCTTCCAGACAAATGCCCTGCCGTGGCGTAAAAGGTGCTGCCAGAAAATTACCTGTATAGAGCTGTAAACCCAGCTGAGTACTGAGTACTTCAAGCTGACGACCACTTTGACTGGAACTTAACACCGCCATCAATTTTAACTCTGCAGCATCAGCCTCTTGCCAGATAAAGCAGTGGTCAAAACCATTAGCAAGCGCAAGCTGCTGATCCTGTTGACGAAGCGCTGGCCCCACTAATTTAGCCTTGCTAAAGTCAAAGGCGGTGCCAGCTACAGCACGGCGCTCTCCTGTTGGTATAGCGTGCTCATCTGTCGGCAAATAATGAGTGGCTGTCAGCTGTAACTGATGGTTTTCAATTGAACTGCTGTCGTTGTTCAGATTGAAATAACAATGGTTGGTTAAATTCAGCAGCGTATCTTTAGTAGATAAAGCCAAAAAAGATAACTCAAGCTGTTTATCAACGATACGGAATTGTTGCCACACTTGGACAGCACCTGGATAACCCTGATCACCATCAGCAGAGCGCAAATACAATTGCACCGTATCAGATTGCTGTTTCAGCACTTGCCAGGATTGACGGTTAAAACCTGCCACACCCCCATGCAAATGATTTGGGCCATTATTACAGTCCAGTTGATAAACTCCGCCATTGAGTTCAAACCGGCCTTTGGCAATACGATTGGCAACCCGGCCTGCGGTAGCTCCCAGGTAAAACTCATCTGTTTGATAATCTGCCGCTTGCGGATAATTCAGCGTCAGCTCCTGACCAAACAAGCGGATAGAGCGGATTGTTGCCCCAAAAGGCAACAACTCCACTTCCAACCCCTTATTGCCACCCAGCCGTATCACTGAGTCACCAATTCCAGCAGCGCTCATGCCAAAATCTGCTCTGCGCCCTGGCTGGCTGTGCAAACAAAAATACCAGCAGTTAAACCCGTTTGTGCCGGGTACTCACGCTCCACCAAAGCACGAATCTCATCCACCCGGCCTTGCGGCACTAAAGCCACCACACAACCACCAAAACCACCCCCTGTCATTCGCACGCCACCTGTATCACCCAGCCTGTTACCAATCATTTCGACCAGCGCATCTATAGCAGGTACAGTGATTTCAAAATCGTTTTTCATCGACAAATGAGATTCGGCCATTAAGCGGCTTAACAGCTTAATGTCATGATCGGCTAAAGCTTTAGCGGCCAGCTCAGTACGATCGTTTTCAGAGATCACATGACGGGCGCGTTTAGCCACAACCGGATCCAGTTGATCCTGCCTGGCGACAAAAGTATCCCAGCTGACATCCCGTAAGGCTTTGACAGCAAAAATAGCGGCCGCTTCTTCACACTGACGACGGCGGGTATTGTATTCGCTGTCGACCAGGCCACGTTTTACATTGGAGTTGATAATCATCACAGCCATATCTGTGGGCACAGATACAGGCGTACTGTCGAGGCTGCGGCAGTCGATCAATAAGGCATGAGCGACTTTGCCTTGCGCAGAAATCAGCTGGTCCATAATGCCGCAGTTGCAACCGACAAAGTGGTTTTCTGCATGCTGACCATTCAGTGCATTGTCACGGCTGGAGAGTTCAACACCAGCCAAAGTGCTGTAGGTCAGGCCCAGAGCGACTTCTAAGGAGGCTGAAGAGCTTAAACCTACACCCTGCGGCACATTGCCGCTGATGGCTAAGTCACAACCGACCAGGTTAAAACCTTTTTGCATCAGGCTGTTGGCCACACCACGGACATAGTTGGCCCATTGGTACTCTGGATGTTTAGCCAGCGGAAAGGTCAGTTCAAACTCATCCACTTGCTGCTGATAATCCAGCGCCAGCACCCGCACCTTCTTGTCATTACGTGGTGTTGCCACAACCACAGTGTCGTAGTTAATAGCGCATGGCAATACAAAACCATCGTTGTAATCTGTATGCTCGCCAATCAGATTAACCCGGCCCGGCGCTCTGAACGCAAATTCGCCCTGATGTTGATAATGTTCGGCAAATGCCTGCTGTACTTGTTGCACTAATTCCATCTGTATTAAACCTTGCTCTGCTGTTTGTAATGCACAGGACTTTGCTGTTTTAAGCGTTCAGCGGCCTGTTCAGGGGTCATATCACGTTGAGTTTCAGCCAGCATTTCGTAGCCCACCATAAACTTTTTGATGGTGGCTGAGCGTAATAACGGCGGATAAAAATGGCCATGCAGCTGCCAGTGGTCGATGCTTTCAACAGCATCCGAGCTTTCATTCTGATAAGGCGCACTATGCCAGCCCATGGAATAAGGGAAAGAACACTGGAACAGGTTGTCGTAGGCAATGGTGATTCGCTTAAGAATATCGGCCAAAGCAGCTTGCTGCTCTTTGGTTAAATCTTCCATCCGGCGGACATGAGCTTTTGGCAACACTAGTGTTTCAAAAGGCCAGCTGGCCCAGAATGGCACGACCACTAACCAATGCTCGTTTTCAACCACAGTTCGCTCGCCACTTTGTTGTTCCAGCTCGACATAATTTAATAACAGGTTTTTGCCATGTTTAGCTAAATACTCACGCTGAGCCGCATCGGCTTTGGCTGGTAAAGTCGGCACAGTGCTGTTGGCCCAAATCTGACCATGAGGATGCGGATTCGAGCAGCCGTTAATAGCGCCTTTGTTTTCAAACACCTGCACCCAGCTGTAGGTTTTGGATAAATCCTGATACTGACGGATCCATTCTTCGACTATGTTCTGAATATCAGCAACACTCAGTTCTGGCATCGTCAGGCTGTGATCAGGTGAATAACAAATCACCCTGCTGGTACCACGTTCAGCTTTTAACACAAATAAATCATCATCTGAGCGCTGATAAAAAGGCGTATCTGCGGTTAAAGCAGCAAAGTCATTGGTAAAGACATAAGGCTTTTTATAGTCAGGATTCAGGTCCCCGGAAATACGGGTATTGGTTGGACATAAAAAACAGCTGTGGTCATACGATGGATTCTGCTCTGTCGCTGCAGTTTCAATCTGGCCCTGCCAGGGTCTTTTAGCTCTGTGTGGCGACACCAGCACCCAATCCCCCGTCAAAGGGTTGTATCTGCGATGCGGATGATCTTTTGCATTAAATTCAGACATTTACTATTCCAACCTTTCACTTAATCTTTTTTACATACCCCGTAGGGGCTGGGTTTATCCCAGCCCGCACTGGTTCATACATACCCTAAGTAATTGCCGTTGCAGCGAGGCGACAAGTGTTCAAGACCCCAGGAGCATAGTCACCTATGTGACTGGGGCGCGAACAAGCAGTCAACAAAGCTGCAGCGTCAAGAACGACGGGTATAACCGTGAGGGTTTAATTTCTGCCACTTCCAGCTATCCGCTACCATCTGATCCAAGCCCCGCTCTGCTTTCCAGCCGAGTTTTTCAGCCGCTAAAGATGGGTCACCAAAATAACAGGCGATGTCGCCGGGACGACGCGGTGCCACCTGATAGGCAATAAGCTGACCAGAAATACGACGGTAAGCGTCAACCATTTCCAGCACAGAAACGCCCTGGCCAGTGCCTAAGTTAAATACATGAAAACCAGCGTTCTGATGCAGAGTTTCTAAGGCTTTGACATGACCTGAAGCTAAATCACAGACATGGATATAGTCCCGCACACCAGTACCGTCCGGTGTATCGTAATCATCACCAAACACAGATAAATGTGGACGGCGGCCTATAGCCACCTGATTAATAAAAGGCATCAGGTTATTTGGAATACCATTTGGATCTTCACCAATCTGGCCAGACTCATGCGCACCTACAGGGTTAAAGTAACGCAGCACTATGGCGCTGAAATCAGATTGCGCCACCACCAGATCTGACATGATCTGCTCTACCATCAGCTTAGAGCGTCCATAAGGACTTTCAGGATGGACAGCAAAATCTTCCCGTATTGGCGAAGATACCGGCTCACCATAGACTGTGGCAGAAGAGCTGAACACTAGCGTTTTAACCTGATGTGCTAACATCACCTGCATCAGCAAGCCAGAGGCACTGACATTGTTTTCATAATAAAACAGCGGTTTAGCCACAGATTCGCCGACAGCTTTGGAGCCTGCGAAGTGAATGACTGCATCTACTTTTTCAGCAGCAAAAATAGCAGAAAGCGCTTTTTCATCACGGATATCGGCTTGATAAAACTGGATGCTCTGGCCTGTCAGTTGCTCAACCCGTTTTAAAGCCTCAACACTACTGTTGCTCAGGTTGTCGACCACCACCACCTGATGGCCAGAATTAAGCAACTCTAGACAAGTATGAGAGCCTATATAACCAGCGCCGCCCGTGACTAAAATACGCATACTGTTACTCCTTGAGGTTAAAAACTAAGGCTTCACTTTGAATAGCCAAGGCTTTGGAATGAGCTTCAAGCTTAGCTTTGTTAAATTCAGCACCTAATTTCACTAACACTGCAGCTTTGCCTTGTTCAGTAAAAGCAGGTTCAGGATTAATAATTTCAATATCACCACTGGTTTTAAATTCAATGGTTTGATTGTTTAAAGGCACAAGCTGGCCGTTTTTATCCAGCACTTCGGCATAGACAAACACCAGATCTCCTGCCACAGGCGCCACGCCACTGGTGTCGACTGTCAATTTTAAGCTGGCAGCGACGTCAGGAGTAGTCACCTGATGAGTCGCCACTTCTTTACCGGCAATATAAGCTTTTGCCACTAACTGACCGGCTTTGAAGGCTTTAACATCAAATTCAAAAGGTGGATGTGGCAAATGGGTAGAGAATTTATCTGTAGACGGCTTATTCCGGCTGACTAAAACGCCGTTTAAATAGAGTTCCACTTCTTCAGCATTACTAAATACCCGCACCTGTGAGCTGGAACCCAGTTGCCACTCACTGGCAATAAATACCATAGGGCCAGACTGATATTTTTCTGACTGTTCAGCAGCATCACGCTGGCTTTGGTAAAAGTAGTAACTGTATTTAGGTAAGCGGTAAATGCTCATGATACCTGATGCTTCCAGATCATTGGCATACCCTCTGTTGTAATCAAACATTACCCAGTAACCATCAGCATAAGCAGGAGTGGTTAGGTTGTCGTTATGCGCTTCCTGTAAGTTACGGGCTTGCTGTAATAAACGGGCTTCGCCATGGCTTAATAACTGACGACTGGTGCGGGCTTCTTCTTTTAAGTCGCCCCAGCTGTCCTGATTAAAGCCGGCATTTTGTGCATAGTATTCCCAGTCGCCGTATTCAGACACATTGTAAGGCACTGTTGGTGTTTCGTAGTGCATTTGACGGTGCTGACGCGCTTGCAGGTACATATCGTAACCATGTTGCCAGCCGGCAGAATAGGCTCCAGGAAACTCTTGTTTGACCGTGTTATGCAAAGTTGCGACAAACTCATCCGGCATCGCAGATTCATTCAGAGAACATTCCCAGGCCAGCACACTGGCATGGTTGCGATCACGGCGGATTAAATCACGGCAACTCTGAATAGTCTGAGCACGGAAGGCTTCGGTTGGCTGATAATACTGCCAGCCTAAAATAGCATTCATCAGCACTAAACCCAGTTCATCCGCTGCCTGCATAAAAGCTTTAGAATGTGGGTAATGTGATAAACGCACGTAATCAAAACCCGCTGATTTAATTTTTACCGCGTCACGGTAATCGGCCTGAGGCGAAGTAGCATAGCCGACATGAGGGTATTCCTGATGGCGGTTCACGCCGCGTAAAAAAGTCAGCTCGCCATTGATCAGCAACTGGTGTTTGTCGTTAAAGGCAAAACTGCGGATCCCTATATTTTGCTGCTGATGTTCAATCACAGTGCCATTTTGTTTCAGCACAGTATGCAGGCTGTATAAAAACGGACTGGCAGGGCTCCACAGATTTGGTGTGGTCACAGTCAGCTGTTGCTGCTGATCCAGCTTTGCAGCAGCGGCCAGTTGAATGGAGCCTGAGCTGACTTCTGTCACTAATTGCTCACCGGCAAACAGCTGCTGCACTAATTCCAGTTCTGCGCCGGCAGTAGATTTATTCACTAACTGAGTTTTTACCTCAATAACAGATTCTGCTTTATCCACTTTTGGATAAGTCACAAAAATACCGCCCCCTGCTACTTCATTGGCCAGCATTTCATCTGTGATATGCACAGGGTTTTTAATCAGTAAACGTACATCACGGTACAAACCACCATAGGTATTAAAATCCAGCTGAGCCAAAGGTTTAGGCCCTGTCACTTCATTGTCTCTGTTATCCAGTTTGACGGTCAGCTGATAAGTCTGTCCTGCGATGACATATGGCGTTAAATCAATAGTAAAAGGTAAATAGCCACCCAGATGCTCGCCAATCAGCTTATCGCCTAACCAGACTTGTGCATGATTCATCGCTGCTTCAAAGCGGATCAGCAGCTGTTTGCCTTGCCACTCTGGCGCTATGCTCAGAGACTTTTGATACCAGGCAAAACCCTGCCATTGGTTATTCACCAGCAAAGGTTCAATTTGTGGCGTATGAGGTAAATTGACCTGCTGCCAGTCTTCTGGTTTTGCCGTTAAGTCAGCGGACTGACTTTTATAAAACTGCCAGTCGGCATTTAAATTCTGCTCTGTGGCTACTGCAACTTTCGGTGACTGCTCGTCTTTTGATGAGAGGGCGACTGGGCTGCATCCAAACTGCAGCAGCAACGCCAACACAGCCAGAGATTGTATTAAGTACTTCAACACTGGAGAATTCCTTTTAATAGGCCCGCTGCAGCGGGACTTAGCAAAAATTTGTTTCAACGGCTGGCCTTAGCACCAGCTCGTGAATATGAGCTTTGGCTGAACTTGCCAGCATCAGCAAAACGGCATCAGCCACTTCTTCTGCAGACAAATAATCTGGTCTGCTGGCTGCGCGAAATTCGGTATCTACCCCGCCCGGATACACAGATAACACTTTCACACCAGTGCCATTTAGCTCTTTACGCAGCACTTTGCTGTAGCTATCAAGAGCTGCTTTGCTGGCGCTGTAAGCAGAAATACCAGGGTTGGAAAATAAACAAACGGTCGAGAGTACATTCAGCACTACACCTTTACCCTGCTCTTTCATCGCTGGCACCAATTGCTGGATAAAATGCAGCGGCGCATAAAAATTCAGTTGCATCATCTGCTCTATCGCAGACCAATCCGGCTCTGTCGCTGCGCTACGGCTGCTATTGCCTCCAGCGCAGTTAATCAGTACATCCACGTCGCCCCATTGCTGTTTCGCCTGTTGGCAAAACTGATGAATGGCGGCTGGTTCTGTGACTGAAAAATGCTGGCTGAACACCATTGCGTCCTGAGGTAATAAAGCTAAGGTCTGAGCTAGTTTGGCCGGATCACGACCACATAAACTCAACTTATGGCCTTGCGCCGCTAAAGCTATAGCCAAAGCCCGGCCTATGCCCGAAGAAGCACCGGTCAGCAGAATATGAGAGGGAGATATAAGCATAGGTGGTAGTTCCGTATAAAAACCCGGCCCAAAGGCCGGGTTTTATATGCTGAATAACAAGCCACTTACATGGAGTAAGAGAAACCTAACAGGAAACGACGGCCCCATTCCTGATAACTAGCCGGACGGCTTGGATCGTTATCAAAATAGGTCACTGCTTCTTCATTGGTCAGGTTTTGCGCCTGCAGCATCACCTTAAAGGCTTCTGTCACTTCGTATGACAAGCTGGCATCTACAGTACGTTCAGCTTTGGCTCTGGTGATTTCCGTTGGAGTCCAGCTGCCAACACGGGTGTTTGCACTGCGGTAGTTGTAAGACACCTTGGCGTCAAACCCAGCTTTGTAGTACCACAAGGTCAGGTTGCCGACATGACGGGACAAGCCGCCTAATGGCAATGGATTATCTTCCGGCACAAACTCATGCACATTGCTGTCTGTTAATGAATAGTTGGCGTAGAAACCTAAACCATCAAAAGGTGCTGGCAACATAGTCAGAGCCTGTTGATACATCAGCTCTAAACCTTTGATCTGACCACCGTCACCATTAATAGGGCCAGTGAAGTTGTAGGCTATACCATCCACTATCATCACATCGGTAGAACTACCAACATGAGTTTTTAAGTCTTTAAAGAAAGTAGATACTGTCATAGCGCGGTCGCTGGACCAGTAGTATTCGTAGCCCAAATCAATTTGATCAGCCACAAATGGATCCAGAGTCGGATTACCGCCTGAACCTGTTTTCACCGGGCTTTGAGAATCCAATTGGAAACCTGTGCGCATTTCAACCAGAGGCGGACGGGAAAGCGCTCGGGATAAACCAAAACGCACCTGAGATTCTTCACTGACAGTAAAGATCATATTCAGGGCAGGTAAAATTTCGTCGTATTCATGGTCTACAGAAATTGGCGAATACAGGCTGTCTTTGAACTGATAACCAGAAGAAGTAGATTCTGTTTTGACATAACGCACGCCAAAGTTACCTGTGTAAGGTAAATCACCCAATTCACCGGACATTTTCAGCATAAAATAAGCCGCAGTATTGGTTTCACCCACGTACCAGCTGTTGACTCTGTCCTGATCAGTTTTGGCGTGCTGGCTGCGATCATCAATGCCACCAAAGGCCTGATTCATGGTCGCATTCCAGTCTTTAAAGCCATAAAGATTTGGAGAAACAAAATCACCACCCAGCTGATAGCTGTAACCGTAATCTGTCAGGCCAGTAGTGACTGGTGCCTGCCACCAGCTTTGTACGTCGTTATCTTTATCGCGGTCGCTATAACGGCCACCGATCACTAGCGTTTCGAATATACCCCAGTCCACATTGCGTTCAAAATCAGCTCGCAGACTAACCATTTCATCTGTTAAATCGCGGTCAGTATCGACGTTCATTCCTGTGATGCTGTAGTAATCAGGATTACCAATGTCTTCGTTGGTTTGAATAGCTAAACGACCACCGGCATTGCTCCAGCTGATATCCAGCGGAGTTGGACCACCATAAGCAGAAGTAATATTGACCCAACGCGATTCGATACCGGCTTCTGAGTAACCAACATCGTAAGTTGAAGTCCAGACATCACCTGTCACAGTAGTTTTTAAGCCTGTGCTTAACAGATGGTTTTGCTGGAACCAGGTGGCATTATTGGCTGAATGCGCGCCCCATAAAATGCCGCCGCCAGTCAGTTGTTGTGAACCATCAGGACGGGTCACAATAGTAGGAGCCGTGGCTGAATTGTTATAACCCCAGTTATTGCTGTCCTGCCAGTTACCCCAGCCATCAAACCAAAACTGGTCTTCACGTTCTTCAATATCAAATTTGGAATAAAACAGATCGTACTTCAGGTTCACTGTGTCAACAGGTTCCCATTCCAGAATCATCAGGCTGCCTACACGTTCAGTGTTCCCCACTTTAGTGCCGGCTTTACCGCCCCATGGCGCAGCTTCTTTAATACCGTCGCCATTGACATCACCTTGATCGGCTTCAGTTTTGTTGTACGAATAGGAGGCAGTTTCACGCTGCACTGACGGCTGGTCCTGATAAGTCAAACCAAAAACCACACCAAAGTTATCGGCCCACTGATCGACATAAGAGAAACTGGCTTTTTCGCCTGAACTGTCAGCCCCAGCTAAATCATCGCCCATCTGATAGTCCATCAAATGGCCACTGATGTTAATCATGCGCTTGTCTTTTGCCAGCGGGCTGACAAAATTCATATTCACCAGACCGGCAATACCACCTTCGAGATTGTTCGCCATCGGGCTTTTATAAACTTCAACTGAGTTAATAAGTTCAGCAGGGAATTGCTCGTAACGCACGTCACGGCTGGGTTCAGCACTGACAATTTCGCGGCCATTCATGGTGGCAGCGTTTAAACGTGCACCTAGACCACGGATAGAAATACTGCTGGCGTTACCCCGATCACGCTCTGCCGTTACACCAGGCAAGCGGCCTAAGGAATCAGCGATAGTCACGTCAGGTAATTGACCTAAGTCATCGGTAGAGATAATTTCGACCGTTGATTCTGAAAACTTTTTCTGCATTAAAGACTTGCTCAGCGTGGCACCAAAACCTTTGACGACAATGGTTTCGATTTGCTGTTCAGCTTCTTTTGCTTTTTGCTCTGTGGTATTTTCTTCGCTTTGCGCCTGTGCATGCTGCATAGCAAAAATTTGCGTCATAGCTAAAGCTACAACGGTCAAGTTGAATTTGCCTGTCATTTCCTACCCCTGTCGGTATCAATTGTTATTTTTTTATGCGCTGGGCTGATTTTTCTGTGCGGGATCAGCAGTGCACAGTGCATTTATAACACTCAAGGTAAACGTTTACCAAAACTTTTTCGCAACACATTGGCATTCAGACTACAAAACATTGAATTTATTGAATATATAATCAGGTAATCGATTTCTTAAAAATAGGAAAACTCGCTATTTTCAGTCTCAAAAAATGACAAAGCTTGCTCGCTGTTGTTTCAGATCAAGATCCAAAAAAGAGACAAGAATTAGCATAGGGCTCGTTTTGTTGACAATGGAACTGCCCTGAACATGAATTATCCGCCGAGCACAGCCGTAACATCTTTGTCGTCAGATCAGACCGTGGCGCAGGTACTACAAAAAAACCTGATTTGTTGTTCTGCCGACACCAGCGTGCAGCAAGCAGCGCAGTTAATGCAGCAACACAACATCAGCTGCATCCTGATTAAACAAGAACAGAATATCCTAGGGATCTGGACTGAATCTGACTGCAAAAAGTTGGATTTGGCGGATCACGCAGTGTTGCAGCAAGCAGTGTCGGCCGTGATGAGTAGCCCGGTGCTTTCCGTCGCCGATCATTTTAGTGCCGTTGATGCAGCAGCACTCATGAAAAAACAAGGGATCAGGCGTTTGCTGGTAACAGACAAGTCGCAAAAGGCCATAGGCATAGTGACGCAAACCGACCTTATCCACCAACAACCGCTGGAGCATTATTTAATGCTGCGCGATATCAGCTCCATTCTGGTAGAGCTGCCTTTATTGCTTCAGGCCGAACTTAGCGTCGCTCACTCCGCAGCGTTGATGCAGCAAACCCAACGTGACGCCGCCATAGTTAAGTTTGAAAACACAGAGTCTGGCCTTGCAGAATACGGCATAGTGACTGAACGGGATCTGGTGCACTTTGTTGCCACAGACCGTACCCTTTGCACTCTGGCTGAAGTTGCAACCCGGCCTTTATTGACGCTGCCGCTGCATAGCAGTTTATTGCAGGCGGTGCGCTTACTACGCGAACATGGTTTTCGGCATCTTGGCGTAACGGACTCCTTGGGTAAACCTATAGGATTGTTATCCCACAATCACATACTGCTGAATATGGAGCATTTGTACATCAACGAGCTAAAAGCCGCACTGCAAGCTCGGGATAAGGCGCTGCGGTCGTCGGAAAGCAGTTTGCGGTTAGCCTACAAAGTGATAGAAGCATCGCACGATGCTGTAATGATTACTGATGCATCGGGTTTTATTCAGTCAGTTAATCCCAGCTTTTGTAAGTTGACAGGCTACAGTGTAGAAGAAGCCTTAGGCCAGACCCCCAACCTGTTAAGTTCAGGACAGCATGACGAGAACTTTTATCAGCAAATGTGGCAAGGACTGCAGCAGCAAGGCTACTGGCAAGGTGAAATCTGGAATAAACGTAAAAATGGCGAAATTTACCCTGAATGGCTGTCCATCAGCGCTGTACGCGATGAAAATGGCATTATTAATCAATATGCTGCCATTTTTTCTGATATTACAGAACGTAAAAAGCGTGAGAAAAAAATTCACGAACTGGCTTATTTTGATGAACTGACCGGCCTTGCCAACCGCCGTTTATTTCAGGACAGGCTGGAGCAGGCATTGGCGAATGCCAAACGCCACGATCACCAGTTGGCGGTGCTGTTTCTCGATTTAGATTTGTTTAAGCGCATCAATGATACTTTAGGTCATCAGGCCGGTGATGAAGCCTTACGTCAGGTTGCCAGACGTCTGCAAAAAGCCAGCAGAGCAGGCGAATCTGTCGCCCGCTTAGGCGGCGATGAATTTACCATGCTGGTCCCTGAGTGCGACGGCATTGAAGAAATCGAAAAGCTGGCACAACGTATAGTGGCTCAATTTGAGCTGCCCTTTCAAATTCAGCACAACGAACTGGTCCTCACCACCAGCGTAGGCATCAGTATTTACCCACAACATGGCGGCACGATCAGTGAACTGCTGAAATTTGCAGATGCAGCTATGTACCAGGCAAAAGAGTCTGGCCGCAACAAATACAGCCTTTACACCAACAGTGTTGGTCAACGTCATGACGAGGCGTTGCAACTTGAGCAGGCATTACGTAAGGCATTGTCGCAGCAACAATTAGAAGTATATTACCAACCCAAAGTTGCACTGCAGACAGGTCAGCTGCATAGTCTTGAGGCGCTGGCGCGCTGGCAGGACAAAGAGCTGGGGCAAGTGCCACCACAACGTTTTATTGCCATGGCTGAAACCTTAGGACTGATCCAGCAATTAGGCCAACAGGTGCTACGGCAAGTCTGTTACCAGTTGCAGTTATGGGGTGAGCAGGCAGTTCCTGTGGCGGTGAATATTTCTGTAATGGAACTGGCAGATCCTGGTTTTTTAACACAGCTAACCCAGATCTTAACCGAGACAGCAATTAACCCGCAGTTGCTGGAGCTGGAAATTACCGAAAGCTGTCTGCTGCCCGAGCGTGAAACCCAAACCCGGCAAGTGTTGCAACAGCTGAGGCAATTAGGTATACGTCTGGCGATTGACGACTTTGGCACAGGCTATTCATCTCTGTCTTATTTACGGCATTTACCGATCAATAGCCTGAAAATAGATCGTAGCTTTATTAAATCCTTACCAGAGAATACCAGCGATCGCCAAATCACCAGTGCCATTATTGCGATGGCCAATGCCATGGGGCTGGATGTCATTGCTGAGGGGGTGGAAACACAGGCCCAGCAAGAGTTTTTGCTGACCGCTGGCTGTAAGTTTGGTCAGGGATATTGGTTTGGTAAAGCTGAAAACGCAGCCAGTACCTTATTGTTGCTACAGAAGCATTCTCTGAGCCACTGATCGCTCTGTTTTTGTA
>Ga0247725_1000532_pt1 | contig 26539 bp, 67 predicted proteins | sample OKSTACKMCFT3sol_FD_183021 | JGI IMG/M metagenome (GOLD analysis project Ga0247725, IMG submission 183021) | Subsurface sediment microbial communities from gas well in Oklahoma, United States - OK STACK MC-FT3-sol | ecosystem: Environmental > Terrestrial > Deep subsurface > Rock core/Sediment...
GCTTCCTGATTCATTTCACTGAAGATTCCACCGGGGTACTCACAAACCCCGTGGTTGAATCGCTTAATCCCACTCATCCCAACACCCTCCTAGTTATCGATGGCCCAATCTACCATCGTTGTTTGATTTGATAAATATCAGGAATGGAACAGTACAGGTCATAGATAGAACACTAGCCACGGACCGCTGCGATGGGGTCGAACTTCTTCCCAGCCAGCACACGATAGCGGATGGCGTCATAGGCATGGTCCTCTGCTGAGGTGTCTACGTCATCCGGATTCTTGGGGTCACGAGGCAGCACTGGAAGCTGGGCAATCGCTGAGCGGCAATGATCCATGAAGTAGATTGCAGGACGCTCGGGGTACTCCTTGCCGGCCTCCTTCACGCGGGATCGCAGCAACTCTAGGCCGATCTTGCGGGTTCCAGGCGCCTTATCAGACTTGCCCCAGCGGATGCCAACGGATGCCATCTCATCGGCGATAGTAGGCGTCCCAGGTTGGGACACTGCACTGATTTGGTTGTCGGCTGGTCCTGGCATGACATTGCGCGAGATATGGCCCGATTGTCGCATGGCCGCTTCACGGTCCTTTATGCCTTGGGCAACCTCACGCGGGGCCATCTTCAAGCCCTCATTAGGAGCCTTGGCCCCATACCATTCCCCGCACAGGATGATAGACCCACGGGGCGGACAGAATTTGTCGCCGTTGGGGAGCGTTGCCTCTGTGCCATCAGCCTCAGCCCACCAGCACACAGAGAACGGGTGGGTGCTACCCCAGTCAAAGGATCGATCCACGGTCCAGCTATGCGGGACATTAAATGCAGGAACGATGACCCGCTCCGACCAAACATCATCCAGCGCACCGCCAGCCACGATGTTCCAGTCACCGGAAAGCATCGCCTTAATTAGCGCGGCATTGCCCAAGCCCTCTAGGCGATCGGCATAGTCGGGGTCATTCTCAGTCAGAGTCGGGTTGTCATCCAGACGGGCGGGGATGTACTGCCGCTTCAGGCCACCCTCCTTCTTATCCATCTGGACGATTGCCAGCGGCGGGGCATTATCTACAAATCCAGCCTTGACCCAGTTGTGGCCGGGGCCACCAGGATTAGAGCCGCATAGTATTCTCGGGAATAGCCCCTTCATGGCAGGCGGAACTACGAGTCCACCTAGACGCAGACGACCGCGAAGATACCGGTACATAGATGCGCTGAAGTGAGTCAACTCATCCATCAGCAGCACATGGATTTCGGCACCCTGATACTTGATTACATCCTTCTCATGCTGAAGGTGGCAAAGGTGAATCTTCGCCCCATTCCAGAACTCAATGAAGTTCTTTGAGTAGTTGATCTTCACATGCCCCGCATCGATCCACTCACCGAGTAGGGCAGGGAAGCTAGTCGGGCCTTCCATGTGATTCTTATACAGGTCATCGAACAGACGCCGGAACAAGTAGACCTGCAAACCCGGAACCGTCGCGCACCACATGATCGAGGCCACGCGGAAAAGGTGGCTCTTACCGCCACCCGCCGCGCCGCCGTATAGGATTTCAGTCGCCTCAGACTCATACGCAATGGTCTGCTTAGCGTGAAGACTAAGGTTAAGTCCCGCCATCTGGCTTTGTCAGGGTCAAATTGATGATAGGACCACCCTTGTTCTCGACCTCTGCCTTAACCTCAGATCGGCTTAGCTTAGGCGCAGCGAACTCGGCCAACTGGGCAAGCCGCTGCAATGCCTTGTCAGGGTCATCTGCCGCCACATGCTCAAGCCAACGTGCGACGTTCTCAGCGTTGTCCTCTAGCAGACGTGTAACCGTCTCTCTAAACGCTGTAGTGGCCTTGTTGGGCACCCCAGGCTTCCTGCCGCCCGTTTTAGGTTTGTTAGGACCTGCCATCTCTGTTTCCGTCTACTTTTTCGATATATCGAATACTACACGATCTTCCAATCAGGGTCATTCTGAGTCTGAACCCAGCGAATTGTATCCCAGCGACTGTCACACGATGCTACAACCATGAATCTTGAACTATCACCGTCAATAGCCCCAACTCGCTCCCACATCAGTCGGTCAATATCCACCCCTACAGCCATTGCCGTCCGCTGCTGAGCGTTCCTAGCCTTCCTAGTCAAAGGCTCCATCTTGAATGGCTTGCCTACCTTATTCATCTACCTTCCTATCCTTTGTCTTTACAGTCAAACGGTAGACCTGCCCATTGTGTTCAGAGTAAATATTTCCATCAGAGTCATGCTCGCCGTGGAACATCACAAGGTCATTTCCAAATTTCACACAGTAACAAGTAATTTTAGTTAACTGGATAATTTGTTTATCACCTTCATCGACTGGATCAATCCCAGTTTCTGCAATAAATACTTGGCGGTCCCACTCATTCACGCCTCACTCCCCATCCAGTCCGAGTTTTTTCATTAGGGCGTCTGCGGTTTCATCATCCATGGAACCTATAATCCCCATCATTTCATGGACAATTTCTTGGTTGTTTGATAAGTATTCATCTTTCTCAGCCAATGAAGCCAACTCAGCCCTAAGCTTGATCTTGTCGCCTGCGGTCATACGTAAGCCCTCCTAATCCAGTATCCATTACCGTCACAATTCGGGCATTGTGCCTTGGGATTTGAGAATGCGTACCCGCCAAGGGTCTCATCGATATATCCAAGACCGCCGCAGCATTCGCACTCTTCCTCTCGCTCAAGCGGCATCACCGTCAAATGCCGGAACCTGGCATCTGCCTTCAGCGACTCCTCTACCACTTCAGTCATTGACATTGGACACCTCTGGGCGAGCGGCGAGCATGGCCCCAAACACCATTGCGGCAGTGCTTTCCTTGGTCAGCGGACCGCGCTCGTCCAGAACGTCCTCGGGGATTCCTGCCGTTGAGCGACCTGAGGCCTCAAAGTGCTGGCGCGGCGTCCATTTAGGACCTGCGCAGTGCTCCGCCATTACCGCAGCACGTCCTGCGTCCAGCATCTCTTCAGTCGGCTCCACCGGCACCAACACGTAACCTTGGAGCTGATCGTCACGAAGTGCCTCCTCGATAGCGCGACCTGCTTCCTCTGCACCGTCGATTCCTTGATCAAATGCGTAGGCAATAAATGGAAGCGCAGCCCTAGCAGCATCAATTAGACCCTTACCCGCCGTAGTGCTGGTGTCGATCTGTTCTAGGTTCATTCGATCACCTCGCGGAAGCAAACAGGCTTCCAACCAGGACGGATACCATCGGCAGCGGCTTCTTTACTCGCGTAGAAGTTGTATCCAAGGCCAACTTCTTCATGATGGTTAACCCAAATCTCTCGCGGCTCAGGCTTGATGCGGTAAAGTCTTGCCGGGATTTCTGACGAAATCTCGACCATATCAACCCAATAGCCATGGCCTTCAAGCATCTGAATCACTTTTCCTTCTGCCAAAGCCTGCACCAGCGGCAGGTAGTCCCGTGCGTTGTCCTTGTTCATCCCTTATTCCTCTCAGTTGTTAGATTTCTTCCCATCGAGCACGCATGCGCTCAATAGCCTCATACGGCACGCCATGCACATTCTTGAAATTGCCCGTAGCCTCGATCACGCGGACGGGAATGTTCAGGCTAGCTGCCATATCAAAGTAAGGCTGCATTTCCCACTTCTGCGTGAAAGTGTTAGAAACCACCACATGGCGTCCAGCTTCAAGCATCCTGCGGGCCCCAGACTGGCACCAGCCATGCGCAGCGCGAAGCTTCGACGGATCAAACACATATCCGACATAGGGCTGGACGAAGTACATATCAGCCTCAATGTGGTGGTGCATTTGCATCGACTTAGCCAGAGTGGACTTGCCACTACCCGGAAGGCCGCGAATCAGTACCAATTCCATTTAACTCATCCGTAGATAACGCCCCTCTGGCGCACCTCAATCATGCTGTATTTGTGGCCGCAGTGACAGATAGGCTGCTGGAACTGACTGTTCCAGATTTGTTCGTAATCTACCTCATGGACAGGGTAGTCCGTGTCCTCATCGCAAACGGGGCACGACAGTTCAAGCCACGGATACAGCGTTGCCATTGGTACGTGGCGCATCAATTAGCCTTCGGAATCATGCACTTACTGTAAAGCTCTCGGGTAGCCGTCAGTTCGGATTGGAGCCACTGGACTTGGTTGTCTGCGTCTGCGCCGATCCGAAGAACTCTTCCGAAAGCCTCTGCTGGTACTGAGGCTTGCTCATCCGATCCGCTGGAAGTGGGGCCAAGGGCGCTACCTGCTGGTACTCGCTGGGACATACAAGCTGCCCATTCGCCGCGCAGCCGGATACGGTCATTGCGAAGATCATCAACAATAGTTTGCTGCGCATGGATAGCCGACTCCCGTCCGGCCTCATAGTTACGCTCGGCCTCAGCCGACTTGGATTTATATTCGATGAGAGCCGCTTGGGCCTTCTCACGGGCCGTAGCCGCCGCCTGAGCCGCCTTGGCAGTTGCCGCCACTACCTTATCCCGATAGGAAGCATAGGCGTCCTGAGTCTCCCCAAGACGCCACGTCTGCACCCCAGCCACCAGGAGGAATGCAGTAGCCAATGCCGCAAACAGCGTAGCGCGTGCGCCCCCTAGGGCTAGGATTATGGCGTTCATTACAGCCAGTCGATCACTTCGATGCAATCAGGAGTGTTCTGCGACTAGCCTTCAACACCATTATCAATCCAACCGTTCTTATCATTCATCTCATTGCCCTCTTAGTCTACTTTCTTCACTTGCTTAACGCTGGTAGCAGCCGGGATTAGGCCAGTAGCCAGCAGGGAAACGCCGATCAGGCCATGCACAGCAGCCGGGATGGCGTCTAGCATACGATCAGGCAACATTGCATAAAAAGCAACTACTGCTGCGAAGTTGATGCCTGCCAGGTGGGTAGACCAGCGCTTCCACCAGCTAACCTTGACAGGCTGGACAGTGATCGGCGGGCCGTCCGGCTTCTTGTCAGGTTCTAAGATGATCGTGTCATCGGAACCGGCAATGCGCGGAGGCTCAAGAATAATAGGGTCATCAGAACCCATAGGTTTAACTACGCCTTGGGGATCAAGGATGATTGGATCATCTGGCGTCTGCATGGGATTTTTCCTTTTCTTTCAGTTTGGCGGAAGCTTCTTTCTCTATCTCTTCGCGCATCCACTGAGGCATGCGTCCGTAGATTGATGAAAGGTAAGTTTGAGAACGATCAGACTCAGCCTTACGCTCAGATAGATCGTTATCGTATCGGTTGAACTCGCGGCTCATCCATACAGCCCCCATCGCCATACTTACTAGCATCATGCAGCAAAGGCATACGCAAATCCAAACACCTATACCGCCTGCATTTACCTGGATCGAGCTAGTAGTATTGCCAGAATTAAGGCTAAGAACCTTGTCAGCCTTATCTGTAAATCTATCCAGCGCCTCAATCAACGCCCGCTGATCCCCCTGAGAATCGCTCATTATCGGTCTCGCCTATATGGTTCCGAGAATACAGGTACTTCCATTTTAACAGCAATCCTATAGACCACATCCCTAAGAGCGTGGATTTCTCCCTTTAGCTCATTAATGGATGAAGCCTTCATATAGTCCTCAGATACCTTCAGCTTAAAGTCTGTATGGGCTTTCCATAGCGCCCAAACCCAAGCGATCAGACCGCTAATCCCTATACCCATCAAAGATAGGATCGGACCAATATAGGCTTCCATATTATTCTGCCACCATGTGTTCATGGGGATTACCTCTTACTGCTGATTGCAGTTCAAGGCTACCCACGCTGGCTGAACCTCGCGTGCAGGTCATCGAATCACCCAAGCGGCGGCGTACTTCTGCGTCCACGTCTTTCGGTCGCTTAGGCCCAAATTTCCGCCGTTCACCACCTTAGTTACAGCATCCACCGAGCCTCGATCAGCAATCTCATTCAGCCCGTTAGCGCGCCAGAACCAAATCGCCGAGGCAACCGCCCCATCCGGATTGGCTACACGGTCCGGATTCTCTAGAAGGCTTTCGTCTCCCAGCCATGCGCGGCTGAATCGCTTGTAGTTATCGCGGCCTGTAAGTTGTTTGATCCCTCGGCCACGGAAGCGCCAGCCATCGCCAGGCTGCGTATTACCAAGATTCTTACGCCCCCACTCACCGCCGTACAGGATGTTGGCAAGCGCATTCTGATGGGCTGGCTGATCGGCCAGTTTCCAGCCGGTCCGCTTGCGTACATCAGAATCAATCCGGCCAAACTTCTTTGAATCGGCGTCGCTGATCCGGTGACGGCCAAACGTCTTTAGGATCGCATCCGCCGAGTAGTTCAAACTTTCGACTACCGTGCGGAATCCTCCGCTCTCCACATGAACCTGCCCGAGGAACATGGATGCTCGCTTTACGTTATCCATGATCCCAGCTGCCTTCATCTGCTTAACTAGCTCATCCGCATATTTTGCGGCGGCTGGGGCGATTCGGGTAATGGCTTGGGCGGTAATCATAAAGAATCAGGGCGGTGGTTTACGCGATGGTAAGCCAATCCGCCCTGACGTGCAAATAATAGAATTCAATCACTCAGTTGGACCATTAAGGTCTAACTTCAGAAAATGGGTAGGGTAAACCCTGTGATTAGCAAATCCACTTTCAGTAAGCCAACCATCATCCGCGTCCAGATAAGCAATGTAGAAATCCTTCCCATCACTAACGACGCACGTCTCCCCGAACAAATCCTGCTCATACGGGTCTTTGATCCTTTCAAGTTTTGCGTACATATCAGTTCTCATCCAGTCCAAGAAGTAGTGTTCGCCTTTTACGCTGATCTTCGGAAGCAAATTGGTTATTTCTTAAGTCAGTATGCTCCGCGTGCTTCTCAGGGTCGAATTCAACCTCGCTTGTTACCCCGCCCTGAGCGTAGTATCCGCCGCCGCCCTCATTGTGTAGCACCTTAACAACCGCATCCTGATCCTCAAACGCTTGAAGCCACGCAATCAGTTCATGAACCTTCATCAGAAATGCTCCATCGGGACAAAGTAGGAAACCAATCTCTTGTGATACTCATCCCTTTCTTCATTTACAGGAAGAATGCAGTTAATCAAAAAATGACTGCATCCCACGGTAATGTGGGTGATTTCAGCTTCTTGCTCAGGAAGAGAGCGCAAATATTCAACAAGACCCTCAATTTTCATTTGAACTCATCCTTATTCGGAACGAAAGGTCTTTCAAAGAAAGCATCCTCCCAGTCAATAGGCATCTCCTGAAATCCGATCTCCCTACTCATGCCTTTAGACTCCCATCCCAAGTTCCAGATATAAGGTCGAAGCTCATGAGCCAGCCAACGGCCACTCTTGCTCATGGTGTAATACTTTGCCCACCCCGGAACCCTAGACCAATCAGGCGCGAGGTGATACTTAGCCTCATCTAGCGAAGCTTCAGTGGCCTCAAGTCGATTCTCGAGGCTAATGCAACGATTCTTCATTCGGTTCATCTCATCCAGATGCTCAGCATGGCTCTTACGGAGCTTGCACCAATCCAAATACAAGCTGCCAGCAACCTTTGCAGCAAGGCGAACCTCGTTCATCACACTATTGCCCGCGCCACTGGACTCAGCCTCTTCCAGAAGATAGCGCTCAAGGTCAGCGTAGTCGATGTAATCCCGCATCATTCTATCTCTCCTTATCGAATAACCCGCGAGTGCAAGGGCGCGACTCGCTCTGCCTTCTCTCTATCCCGCTTAACCTGCTCAGACGTTCCGTGCCATGCTCGCCATGATGATTTGCCTGGATTCTTCGCCCGCTGCATTGCGCGCTCTTGGTCAGTCATGCAAACACCTCAAAGCAATCAACACTAGATTCATCAATCCCAAGACGATGAAGATTATCAATCAACTCGGCGTATGTAATGCCATCTGCCACGCACTCTCCAAACCCATTGTATGCAGCCCACATGTCTCATCTCCTATGGCTCGTGGCCGTTCTGTGTGGAGCTAGATTAACTATATGCGACAATCCTATCAACATCATGGATAGGACAGTAAAGCAGCATTGATAGAACGCTGAATGACAGGAATAAAAAAGCCGCAACGGCGGGATGAGTTCCGTTGCGGCCTAGGCTTGGGGCGGGAGAGGACGCCTTACACCCTACCGGTGGAGAGGGACACCGGGCGGCGTGTGAACAGCCAGCACCGTTAGTGTATCGCCCCAAATCCATCCGTCAATAGGTGGTGCGCGTAGAAGGATTTGAAAAGCCATCATAATTGTCCAGAGTAGACCTTGGCCCAATATCCCCTTGGCGGTTTAGTTATGCCAAGCTTTTTACACCTCTTTGAAACAGCAACATCACTCACCCCAAGCTTTTCGGCAACCCTAACAGTTGGCATTGACCAAACTAGCATTTCAAGGTCATCCGCATCTATAAAAAACCTAGTTCCCGCTTTTACAGAACAGTCGCATGAGCAATACTTTTGATTTGAATTGACAGAGCAATTGAATTGCATACTGCACCATGGGCATATGCGAACATCAACCGCATATCCCCTATCCTCCATGGCGTGTAATTTTGCGTGCTCAGCTATAGTCATCAACCTAAGGTTTGATAGGGAATTGTTTTTTCTGTCCCTATCTCTGTGATGAACGCACTCCCACGGCTCTAGCCTCCTGCCAATGCTTTCACACATAACATATACATGCTCCATCACCTTACCAGCCTTATTAGCGCAATAGTGATTTGGAGCATATGCGTACATATACCCACTACCCTTGTCTTCTCTGAAAATCATTTGGCACTCCAGGTAGGAATCGAACCTACATTGATCCATTACTGCTCATCCGCTTAGAAGGCGGTGCAGGTACTGGAGTGTATCATGGCTTGATTCCAATCAAACCAATAAAGGCATATGATTTTGGAGCGAGTAACCGGTAACGCTCCGGTTCCTACAGGGTGGAAACCTGTCGTGCGTCTATAAACACCTTACTCGCTTATATGGCCGAAAGTGATGGAGTCGAACCATCTAGACCTCTAACAAGCTTGGCACACGGCGGGCAATGAGCGCTCATCCCTACACAAATGTGATCCAAGCGAGCCACAGAAGAGGCGATGCACTCTAACGTGCAACCGTGCTACCCGAACACGCTGACTCTCGATAAAACTTGGCGGGACTACACTGAATCGAACAGTTATCTATTCCTAGATAGCCAGGTTTTCAAGACCTGTTTGCACCCTGTGCGCGTAGACCCTAAATGCTGTTTGTAGTGGAGGCCGGAGGTGATCCCGGCTTATCACGTTGACCTTTCGGCCTGCTCAGGGGGCGGTGCGCACCGCCGTGATATACCCCAGTGATTCGCAGTCACTACCTGCGCATTCTCCACTACAAACAACACTTCAAATGAACTATCGGCTGATGATTGAGAATCCGTCGATTCATGAGCTAGTGGATTTGAACCACTTCCTAGGCATGACCCTAGTTAACCATTAGGCTTTCGCCATACTCCAATCATCATGCGATAACTCACTAGCGGAATCATACAGGATTCGAACCTGCGGCGGACTTGTTATTCCCTAACTCTTCGCTAGAGCAAGCTACCCGCTATCCCTGCAACGGGATCACGTTAAACCACTCCGTCAATGATTCCATATCTCCCCCGCCAGCAGCCCTAAGCCATCTAGAGCCACTGGCGGGTCACTTTACGATACACGTTAGCGGCATGTACCGTCTAGATGGCGTTAGGGTTCCAAAATCTCCAACCCCATCCCTCAGCCTCGATTACGTCGCTACTCGCCTAGATCACGCTGCGGAGACGCCCGAAGGCTACACGACGCTCTAGGTGCCGCTGTTGTTTCGTCAAGCCAAGACCTGCGGCTGCTCGACTTCGCAGGTATCCGGACTACCGGGGCGCTGCGCTCGCCTACATCTGTTGAATCCAATCTTACTCTTGCTGGAATCCTATGCAATAGGCTGCATAGGACTCAGCGGTGCATATGTGGAACGATCATTATTGGTTAAGAGTGCTCATCAAGATAATCTATTGCGGCTAACAATGTATCACGATTATCTTTGGCAAGGCCAAGCATCATATTGCACTCAGTACAAAGCAAAGCCCTAACTTTTCCGCTTCCATGGCAGTGATCTACATGGAACGTTCCCTTACCCCTTGGCTCTGTAGTTTTACATATTTTACAACTACCGCCTTGAGTCGAAAGCATGGACTCATAGTCATCTATTGATATTCCGTACTTTCTTTTTAGCCAAGAATTGTATCTACGCCTTTTCTCAGCATTCCTTCTCTCGTCTGTCCACTTACTCTCTCTTTCCTTTCTCAATGCATTCTTTTGAGCATTTAGCTCAATCCTGCATTTTCCAGACTCATACTTTTTCTGTCTATTCGTCCAGCATGTCTTACATATATATCTTGGTCTATTGCCTTTTTCGCCTCGCATACTGGGAGACCAGTTATGGTCCCCCAGCTTCTCAAGGCAATCTTGGCAACAATCAAGATTTATCCTAGCTCGCCTCACCCTTGGACGTTTATAGGCTTTTTCCATTTTTAGCCTGTCTTGCCTCAAGAGTGTGATCTTTCCTTGACTTGTTGTATTCCAATTTAGCCAGCATAGCAGGGCCAACATTGAGTTTCAGCGCGCCAGCTAGGTCAAGAATCCGGATGATCGTATCCGCGAACTCGACCTCAATCATAGGCCGATCCGGAAGATGATCGTCATTCAGACCCTTTCGGAATCCTTCTAGCGCCTCGGAAACCTCCGAATGCACTAGCGCAATCTTTCCCGCAATGAAGTGCTTACGGCCAACTTCATCCATAGCATCGTACTCATCCCACCAACCGGACTGGCGAGCCAGCCGGTGGCAGAGTGATTGCAGACAGACCATGCCAGCGTTGGCAATATCCTTGGCAGCCTCGCCAATCACTTCATTACTCATCGTCGCTCACCACTCGGCCTGCGTCGGGGTCGGACTCAAGCTCATCCGACATAACGACCGAATCGGGGACAGCCTCGCCATCAACCACATGGCCTACCTCGATGGGGAACGGCTTTCCTTCTTCAACTTCATTCCTCGGGAAATCGGGTGATTCAATCTCTGGCAGAACCTTGCACTCAGCCTTATCGAGACTCAGCACAATCTCAGTGCCATTGCCCGAGCCGGTGATGCCAGTCAGCCGGTAGCCGAATCCGCCCAGCACGTTTACTAGGGCATCGGAGCTAATCTTGGCTACGTCGCCTCGCAGGATTTGGCTGATGCGGCTGTACTGCACGCCTGCGGCCTCTGCGGCATCCTTAGCCTTCAGGCCATTTGTGGTTACGTGGTTCTTGATAGCTGCGGCAAGCGCGTTGCGAAGCGTGGTTGCGTTGGTGTCGGTCATGTTTCCCTCTTAGATAGTAGGCGGTGCCGGAAGCGGCATCCAGTGCGTTGGCCGGGAGCCGCGAAGGGCAAACGGACCAAGCTTGTTATCAGTCACACACCACAGTCCATTAAACATAGACTCGCTATCCCCATGTTCAAAGTACGGATCAGTAGCGTCATCCTGAAGCCATGCAACAAACTGCTGATTACTAGCAAAAACTAAGACGCTTTCATTCTTAGGCGCTGTCTCAATCGGCTCCCAACTCATCTCTTGCCCCTCTTTCGTCGTTGAAGTTCTTTCTTCATCATCTCAGCTTCTTCCTTGAACCAGCGGGCCTCATGTAGCACCTCGCTCATGTCGTACCCTTGGCGGTGTAGGCTGAAAATCTCGTTTGCTAGCTCTCGGTCCAGAACCATGACGATCCTTAGTTGATCGTCTGTGTATTGGCTAAACCTTTGCTGCTTCGATTTCATTCTCGACCAACTTGGCATAGCCACCAATGTCATGCCAGTTATCGGCATACATCGGATCACCGCACACTGCCCGTGCCATTTTGTTGCAGATCATATGCAGGGCTTCGATATGGTAAGGCTCAAACTCCTGTCGGCCCTCCATTTTTTCACTCAGCGCACCAAAAAGCTCCACAGTCAGCGCCGAAACATGCGAATAGCTGCCATAGCGTGATCCTCTCTGCCGCAGCGTTTCATCTACGTTATTCACGACAAATCCACCTCTCTGCACTCGTAGCGGCCATTGGCCTTGCGCCCCCATCCGTGGACATAAACTAGCATACCCGACTCACGAATTGCACCGATATGCTCACTTTCTGCGATCTTTTTGATTCTGGCTGAGACATTCGGAGCGCTAGTAACCTGGACTAGCATGATTTCATCTCGACGGATTGCCAGAAGGTCGCCGATGTTCCACAAGTCATGGCGGCGGAACACTCCACGGAAGTTTGATGACCGCTCAACCACTGCCACGGTGTAGCCGCGTGATCGCAGTAGCTCTAGGCTGCGCTGGGTAGGGGTTTTAGTCGCCATCAAATTAGCCTTGCACTAGCTTTCTCAATCCGCTCATTTGCGATTTTAAAGTATCCCTCATCTCGCTCAATGCCGATGAACTTTCTACCTGTGTTTACGCAGGCAACACCAGTGGTTCCAGAACCCATGCAGTTATCCATTACCACGTCACCTGGACTCGTGTAGGTCCGGATCAGGTATTCCATAAGGGCTACCGGCTTCTGGGTCGGGTGGACTGTCCTTGCTTCTGACGTAAACCGTTGGACACTACGCGGGTACTTTGACACTTCGCGCTTCCCACTCTTTTCGCTCCCTGTTCGGCTGTTTCCGCTAACCGGCTTTGCAGTCCATGCGCCGACGCCTTCTGTCAAGCCCTGCGGGGCGTACTTCATCGGGAGCTTGCTCCCGTTTGAGCAGCCGCCGCTACTGAACACCAGCACGTCTTCGTGCGCCTTTAGCGGGCGGAATTTGCAATCCCAAAATCCGCCAGTCCTGCTCTTCTCCCACACCCAGGCATACTTGAACCAGTTGGGATTGCTCATCACAAGAGCGCTGGTGAACGGCTGGCTGGCGGTCAGCACTATCGCGCCCGCACCGTTAATGACTCGCCGATACTGAGCCCAAAGCGCATCGAAAGGAATTACCGAATCCCACGCACACGCAGTCGTTCCATACGGCAGATCGCACAGGATCATGTCCACGTACCGATCCGGGATTGACTGCATGACTTGCAGGCAGTCGCCATGCGCAAGTTGTATCACTTCCGCTTCCTCCTAGCATCCTCATCCTTCCACCCGCGCTCCCACTCTTTGCGAAGCTCGGCGCATTCTTCTGTTGGTCCGTACATTGGCTTGCTGTCGATGCCTCGGCCTGACTCCCTAGCCCAGGTTCCGGCTTGGTAGGCTTGCTCTTTAGCTGTCACCACTCAGACCCGCACAGCCAATCCGCATGCTTCATCTGATTCAAACAGCGCCGGATCGTGGTCGTTCCGCCCGTAGCAACTTCATTATCATCAAACTCAGGGTATTCCTTATCCAAATCTGAGTCAGTTAGCTCAATAACGTCATCCATAGTGAAAACGGGATCATCATGCACGCTTCCACATGTGTTATTAGCTAGATATAGCGCTTGGGCAGCAGACCTTGCCGCATAAACATCGCTATCGCCAACTGCGTAAGCCTTCAAATTACTCATATCAATCTCCTAGTAGTTGATTTTGCCTTTCCCACAATTCCTGTTCGCTGCCATAGGCTCTAGCGAACGTCTTGCCGCCATCCATAAGGCTTGGTCCGTACTCAGCAACCATTTCCTTTAGCGTCATACCTTCCAGCGGGATTCGGCGATGGTGCCATGCACAAAGAGCGTACCCGTAAATATGCCCCATCCGGATGTTTCCAGACTTCATGTGCTGGTAGTCGCATCCTTCTTCATCACATGTAGCTAGCCCGCTTTCGCGCCTAACCTCGCAGGCCATACATGGGCCTTCCTTGCTCGCTACGATCCGTGCAGCCTCGTTCTTTGTTGGCGCGCTAGTGGATCGACCTCGCTTCATCGCTGAATTCGCAAATCAGCCCACATACCTGCGATCAGGGCAGCAATCATCGCAGCCCAAGATGGAGCATCGGTCAGCCAAGAAACGACTACGAACGCGATAACCACATACAGCAGGATAAGTATTTCACGAATCATCCCATCACCTTCTCTTTGTGATAGCTGCCACTCTGGAACCCATAGTCAAAAGCCTGGCGTTCAATCTCATCCTCATACGGGTTTCGGTACAGCATCCCCATAAGCGCCTGAGACGTTCCCTCATTCATGATGATGGAATATTTGGAGCCAATCTTGGGAATCTTGAAATCTACTGACACAGCGCTCTCCACTTCTCCACCTCTCTTGTGTAATGCTCGATTCTATCATTTTTGACAACCCCGTAGAAGCTAGGATCAACCTTTGCCACCTCTAACTGAGCAATGGCGCGCTCTAGCATCCGTTCCGGGCTGTCGTTCCAAATGTCAAGATTGCGTCCCTCTGAGCGCATATCTCACCTATTCAAAATCGTTTGGGTTGAACCCCATTCCGATAAGAGCCGTTCGGCACCACCGCACTGGCTTTGACTGCAATCCCTGCTCATCCGGATGGTCGCCAATCTGGATAGCCATAGTGATGGCATCCGAAGCTTGAGACTTGGTTAAGTCCTTGCTGCTTCCGCCAAGATAGATAAGCCCAGGCGAACCGTTTCCGGTGTCAATGCCTGGAAGCATCCGCCATCCAAGAACAGTTCCGCTAAGCATATGCCGCCAATCATCTTTGGACAGCCTATTGCCATGCCAAGCCAGTTGCGAAGATAGGTCGCCACAGACGCAGTTGAGCATTTTACGCTGCTCATCCGTCATCTTGGCCTGGCCTTCAACTTTCCAGTTCATGCCGTCCCCACATAGAACAATCGAACAGCCACAACGACAAGGCACCCGATCACAGCCCAGGTCACGATGCGCTCCTTGATCCGCTGACTACGCGCCTTGCGATCCAGCACACGCTGCCACATCTGCGCCCGCTCAACGTCAGCCTGAGTCTCGCGGCGAATGTCGGTGTACCTGTCTACGTGGCGGTTAGAACGACTCATCTCACCTCTCCAATTAGCAAAAAATCTTGGGAATAACAGCCATCGCAACCGAGAAGATGAACGCTACTCGCAAAACAATTCCGACAACATTATGAATCCTCATCGCGCGGTCATGCTTGATAGCCGCCTTTCTACAAGCCTCATGAAACTCAGCAAGAATCTGAGAATATTGCATAACAACTTCGCGGCTATTCATCTCATCTCTCCGTTAGGCCGTTGCCCGATGTGGCTAGATTGCCTCTATCCTATCAGTCGATCAACATCACCGGTAGAACGCTCAATCCTGCAAGTCAGGTAGTTCCTCTGATTTTTTCAGGTACATTTCTGAACGAGCCTCTGCTTCAATGGCCAGCCGATCATAGAACTGAGCGTTATCAGAATCTCCAACCATCTCCAAAGCCTTAACGTTAAAAGAATGAGAAAGCGCAAGATGTGTGTAGCTGATGCTTAATGCTTTGTAGTAAGCCTTTTTCATAAATCTTCCTTAGAAAGGCAATGGTCTAGCCTCTATTCCCCAAAAATGATCTTTCTTAGAACTTGGCGCAGCCTCTTCACTCCGCCCGTCCTGACCGAATTGCTCATGCCAATCACCACAATCCTCGCAAAAGATCGGCTCGTTTTCCCACCACTTCCAATCGCAATTAACTAGGCAGTGAACAAGCCAGCTTGCCCAATCAGGGGCGCTAGACCAATTCGGCTTACTCATCTCTTTTAACTCCAGGCTTGCGCATGTGTTTTTGAAATCCTTTCTCAAGGATCGCAAGCTTAGGAGCTAAATCCTTTGCCACAACAGTAACAATGTTAAACTTTCCGTGACCCTTCTTTTCCTCTTCACATAGATGCGCAATCCATTGATTCTTATCAACAAAGTCTTTAACGCAAGAGTCTACATCGCGCTTTGATCTTTCTGATTTGATAGCGGCCTCAATTGCCGCTAGTGGAAAGTACATCGACTTCTCATATGGGCCGTTCAAAATCTTATCTGCTGAATCATCGTCGCCATACTCCGCATAAGCGCGAGCAAGAAAATGTCGGGCTTCAGTCTTAATATCCATTACATCAGCTCCAAAAGCAGTTCATCATCGGAAATTTCAGAAAGAACATCAGCCATTGCCTGCGGCTTGATGTCGAGGAATTTGTATTCGTCTGCCAATTCCTGCTCGACGCCCGCAACCCACACCTTGCGCATCTCAATTTCCTTGGGGTTAGTAGACTGGCTCAGCCTTACGCGCTCATTGCTCAGGCGGGAAAGAATAGCGTCAAGGTGGCTGGTGTTCATGGCTGCGTCTCAGTTCGTTGGTGTAGGTCTAGATTACGGATTTACTCAAATCCTATCAACATCGTCAGTAGAACGATCATCTTCATGGATGTAACGATGGAGACGCGCTGCATCCGCCACGATCCGCTCTCCGCTCACCTTAGCCGTCTGCCGAACATCCACCGGCACGCTATTTCCGCTGGTAAACCAGGCTACTAGCTCGCGGGCTACTGCTTTCGTGTCTGTGTTCACAATGACACCACCTTATCGCTGATCGGCCAGCCTCGCCAGCCGTTGAATGCCCATAGGAGTCGATCTTTTGCCAGCGGCCTCGGCCTAGCTAGACGGACCTTGATGACCTTTTCCTTGTATCCGACCGCCAAGGCAATCTCGCTAACGCTGCATCCCTCACGGTGGAGAAGGCGGATTGTTTCAGCTTTAGTCATGACTTCAGCTTTTCCATGATGGCAGCAACCAATGGCTCTTGTACGCGATATGCCAAATCCTCATCGCTCATGCTTTCAATCAAACCGACAACCCGGCTGACAATGAGAGGCTCGGCATCCTCCACTGCCTGCTGAAGAATGTCATAACCCTTGCTAGAAGCTTTATCCCAAGAGTCCGGCTTTTTGAAAACGGTGAAAGCAGAAAGCTCTTTGACGACCTTCTCAACTCGCTCGACAAGAAACTCTTGCATCTTTCCGTCGAACAATTTATCCACCTCATCCCTCACAATCGAATATGCGGAATTGGTGATGATTCGATCGAAGTCAGCCTGTGATTTCATACGAGCAACCTCAGCAAACTGGTCTCGGCAAATCTGGCGCTTATCTTCTTCAGTCAGATAGCTGTCGATATTCAATTCAAATGTGCTCATCCCAGCAACACTCCTAGGTCATCTATCGGTTTGGTCTCTTATTGAAAAGTGCCTGGAACTCACCATGAGAAAACCATTGCCCATCCGAAGAGCCATAAACATGTGCAATAGGATTTTCAGAATTGAACTTATCCCGAGCAGCCTCCCAGCCCATACCATTGATCTCAACAATCTTTGATTCGTATCCAGCGTAATAAGAGTCAGGCTTGTTCATTTGAAAACCTCAGTTCGTTGGTGTGAGACAATATTACCAATTAAGCCAGCTACATCAACACCACTTGTAGAACGATCACTTCGTGAAATGGAACGCTGAGGCAAGCTCGTCAATCATCCTCTGCACCTTTGCCTGATCTACTGGCTTGGGTGCGCCGTTGAGTTCAAATTACGCTTTTGCCTTGATCCGATCAACATCACTTATGGAACACTTTGGTCACGAACACGGAACAATGATCCAAGCTCAGCAAGTGCTGCCTCCGCCGATTCCTTGCTGGCTGGCTTAAACTCAGGCTCAGCATGGGCAATGGCTGCTTCTGGAGCCTCGGGCAACGGCTGGCCTCGCATCACCATCTCCCTAGCCAGCTCGTACGCATCCCGAAGCATCCGATCCGACTTGTCCGCCGATGACTGCTTGAACAGGTAGCCATCGATCTGCTGCCAAACCATGATCGTAAACGGGCTACGCTGGCCGCTGTGAATCTCTAGCTTTACCTCTTGCAGCGAGGGAATGCCGAGACAGCGGGAGCGGAACTCAGGGAGCGTAGGCGGCCAAGGATCGGAGCTAGCCAAACACGCTTTCAGCCCGTTACCCACCTGGGCTGCGGTTAACCCACCTAATCCCTTCGCCCACGTCTGACCCGCCGAGGACGTTGCGTCCGTTCCGTAGGCCGAGGTCCACTTGTGGCCGTAGATTTCGCTCAACCTCAGCCACAACGTTTCCATTGTTTTCGTAGCCATCGGGGATTTCTCCGCCGTTGTTGAGGGCGATGCTGACGGCAGTGCGTTCGGCAGGAGTGAGCTTAGGTTGTGCATGATTTGATCCGTTGTTATTTCGATTGTTCCCTGTTACCCATTCGGCTTTGAATCCCTGCCATCCACGCTCGCAGCACGTTCTGATAGCCTGCTCCATCGTGTAGCCAGCTTTGTTGGCCTCTCGCCTGATACCGTCAACAGCGGTCTGCGTTACGCTGGCTCGCTTGGCCTTGCGTAGCTTCACGAAGTCATCCACCAACTCAGGCGGCACGTCTGGAAGCAATGCGTGCGCCGAAGGTGCACGAATAGTCTTTTGCTTCTTCTCTTGGTTATTGGTTATTGGTTCTTGGTTAGCATCGGAATCACTAGCATCCGCATTGCGTTCGTTTTGCGTTGGCAATGCGTTCGCATTCTTCCACCGTGCGTTAGCAGATGCACGGGCCTTTTCAGCCTTGCCCTTGTATTCTGCAATCTCCTTGTCGCAACGCGTATGACGCCAACCGTCATCGCCGAGAGTGAAGTAATGCTTCAAAAGCAGACGTACAGTTTTTTCATCCGAACGGTATGCGAACGCAATGCTTTCGCAGTCATCTTCAAATGGAGATTCATCGGTGTAGTATCCCCACAGCATACGCATGTAGGTAGCAATCTGATGATCGTTTAGGTTGGCGGTGTCTTTGATGAAGTCGCCAATATGGTGCTGGTAGTAGTGCATCAGCCAAGAGCCTTCATGTAGCGAGCAACTAGACGATCACGAACAGCCACTAGACGCGGCTCTTCCGTGAAGTTCCAGCCAGGATATGTGCAACGGCCGTAATCGTCTTCATACTCAGCCTCCTCAGACGGGAAAGCTTTGTACATGCGCGCATTAGCCTCAGCGCGAGCGGCCCCGATCTTCGTCATGAAGTGGCGACCACGGCGAGGGCTGTAGTAAACCTCTCGCGTCTTCTTTTCTACAGGCATGAAAATACCCTTTAGGTTCGATGGACCGCATGGATAGCGATCCCCGAGATGGTAGGGTCATTGCGACCTATGTTAAGGGTCCACAACAGCCCACCGAACCTAAAGGGTACTCGCTACCAACTCTTTTATTCCGGCCGCTAAACCGGGCCAACGCAGAACGCTGGCTGACATAGTAGAGCAAATAAAAAAGGCCGCGTCAATAGCGGCCTTGGGGTTAGATCAGTCGGCCATCGAAGGCTTGCTCGATACGATTCTTTGCAATCTCGAAATACCTATCATCGCGCTCAATGCCAATGAACTTACGGCCAGTGTTTGCGCAGGCAACCCCAGTCGTGCCGGAACCCATGCAGTTGTCCATAACAATCTCGCCCTCATTGGTGTACGTGCGAATAAGATATTCCATTAATGCTACTGGCTTTTGAGTTGGATGTTCGCCACTCTGTACAACGTCGAACTCAAGAGTCTGCTTTGGGTAATTAGTCCATTCTTGCACATAACTTTTATCAGTCCCGCTCCCGTAGTTTTCTCCATCTCTCTTTGAATTTCTAGAATTACTTGGGGAGTAGATAAGACCTTGTGGGTTATAAGTTGATCCTCCAAACACACAGATTTCCTCTGTGTCCCTAAGTGGCATTCTTTTTGCGTTGAGAACATTTGTTGCCCGGTTTTTACGCCAATACCATACGTACCGGAAAATGTTCGCTTTACTCATTACAAGGGCTGATGTAAATGGTTGTGCCGCAGTAAGCACAATTGCGCCACGACATAGCCTTGTGTAATGGTCCCATAATGGTTCAAACTGAATGATTGAATCCCATTTATTCTGCGTAGTTCCATATGGAAGATCGCACATGATCATATCAACCGATCCATCTGGAATCTTCTTCATCTCCTTTAGGCAATCGCCTTTGTAAAGCGTATATCGCATCAATACACCACCTTTGGCATTTCCGGCCAAACCTGATTGCCGCGCATATCCTCAACGCGCCGAGTACATGGATTGCACTCGGCATTGGATGCGGCGTCGGCATCGTCCATAAGCTCGATCATGTAGAACATGTCATCGCGGTAGAAGATATAGGTGTTCACTTGTTACCCCAATGTGCAACCTTGATCCATGCAGGCTTGGCGCTGCCATTGCTAGTTTTTGCTGATGCATATCCGATCCGCTGAATGAAGCCATCGTTAGACAGCGAACGGATCGTTCCGCCGAATGTGCGGAAGTCCATCGTTTCGCCAATGTCCTTGACCACATCGACCAACAGTTCCTCAGCCAAGAATGACTTTGCGCGATACTTACGGGCGATGATTCGCTTTGCTGAGTAGTAGCTAGCGGCCTGCCATGCGTATTTGTCCATCATCACACCTTCCTCCCAGTCAGTTCCTCAGTACAGCGATGGCAATACTTGAACCGCGAACCCATGCCGGTCACATGGACAGGATATTCCTCGCAGTGGGAACAGATCGGCAGTTCAGTCTCAGGCTTACGGTTAGCGTGCTGGCGGAGCGAAAGGGCCAGGTGGTATTCGCTCAGGTCGCTTGCGGAGTCTGCGAAGTCCATTACGGGCGCTCCTCTAGTGTCCCATTGCCATCAACAGCATTTGCCTCCTCATATCTACCATTTGTAACCCATTGTTTTGTTGGATAATCCCATGATGGCTGGTTCTCGTACCAATGCCATTTTTCATCGCCATCCTGCGAAAGCCAATTTGCCCAATCTGGCGCGCCATCCCAACTAGGTTTCATATCTCTCTCCTTATTCCTTCTGACCTAGAAGAAGTCCACTAACAAAAAATCCAATAGCAGCCATTACGATGTTTGCAATTTTTTGCTCAGGCTGCCCGTAGATAACAATACTTTGGTAAATCCCGCTTGCAAGATTCATCCAAAAGAATGCCTTAGTCCACATTGGCAATCCCCTACTTAAGAATGACCCAGCCGACAATCAGCAGGGTTACGGCGGTCCAGATTGCCACAGTCGGCAGCTTGGACTTGCGATAGCGGCGGTACTGTGCGGTTTGCGTTGTGGCGTCGATTGAGTGCCACAGCATGCGGTCGGAAAGGCGGCTCATTCTTCACCTCTAACACGTGCGAGAGCGGTTACCAATTCTGCGCGCATGCGCTCTTCAATCGCCTCTCCTGCACCGCCGTAGCCTCGGTACTCGCCGTGAGTAGAAAGAAGCTCATCCACCTTTTCGATTAGATTTTCCACTGCTTCGCGTGCATCTGCCAACTCACACGGAGTTGCTACGAATCCATCGTCAAGAAGAACTCGCTCAACCTCATGCATCAATCGAACACAATCAACAGGGCTTCTCATTTCAGGCTCCTTTGACGCGGGCGAGGGCGGCGCGGAGAGAAACATACTCTGGCTCTTCGCCATCATGCGCCAACCTTTCAATTGAGTACCCGTAACCACGTTCCCTATCCAGAGCTTCTGCGTAGTCCCCAAGTGTATGCAAAGCCTCTTCAGCCGTATCGATAAGCTCGGCTACTGCGGCGCGGGCTTCGACCAAGCTGGATGGCGCAGTTGCAAACTCGCACATCAGCTCGTCCAGTTCCGCCAGCACATCAACATTCTTATTCATATTCATCCCTTAACAAGTTTAAGTTTCGTTGGTTTAGGCCCATCATGCGGACTTTTGACGCAGTGCAGCATGTAGCCCTTGACTGTCGGCTGAGGCTCTATCGTGTAACCTTGCTCGCTCATCACCTCTAGGTATGTGTCAATTTTGTGCTTGGGGATAGTGGTGTGGATCATATCGCCACTATGGAGGTGCAGCCATGCTGCCGGTGGTTTTCGGTGCTTTGCCATGGGTCCACTTTGCCTAGGTTTGGCGGGCCTATCAAGTCAGCAAATAGAACGATCAGTTCCAGATTAGTACATTTATTGGCACTCTGGGTTGGCGTAATCTACACCCATCGACAGGGCTGATGCCCACATAGGAGAGGCAACATGGCTACCAAGTACGACAACTGGAAGACCTCAGCGCCGGACACCAATAGCGAGGCTTGGACGGAGGCTGTAGAGGAAGTGGCTGACGAAATCGGACCCGTTGAGCGCGCTGAGATGGTGCAGACTCTGGCAGTAGCTACGGGCGCTCTGGACTGGATCGCTGGCGCTATCGAACTGCCGCAGCATCATCTGGCCGCATTCCGCGACCTCATCAAGATGGCCGACAGCTACCGTGAGCAGGTCGAGGATGCAATGAAGGTGTACCATGACCCGCGAGATTGATTGGAAGAAGAAGGATGTTTGGACTCACCGCGAGTCCAACTTCTGCGTAGAAGTAAGCCGCCATGATGGCTCGAAGCTGGATGGCAGCACTGAGAACATTTGGTGTATCTATGCTTACGTCTGGAACAATCATCCGGCGTTCGCCCTATTCAAACGCGATGGAAGGTCTTCGGATCAGCCTTGCTTTGATGTTCACAGCTATCCAAGTTTTTACAATCCGCATATCAACAAGGATGGCGAAGTTACTGCCCATCAAATCGGCTGGGATTACAACCATGATGGTGACTGGCACTATCTTGAATGCGAAACAAAGGATGATGCAGCCAGCGTTTTTTGGGATGCCGCTGGACTAGCAAATCAGTTGAGGAATTGGGGAAATGAGGATTGATTGGTGCCTTGTGTTCAGCGACGTTCGCACCATCGCAACCGTAGCCGCCATGACCGTATGCGTCGGCGGCTTGCTCATCATCGGCTTGATCGGAGTGGCTACCTGATGCTCAACAAATGGACCAGCCTGGCGATGTTCCTTGTATGTCTCGCAGGCATCTACTACTGCTGGCACGATGACAGCGGAGGGATCGTGCTTTTCACGTTCGGCGCTGCTGTGTGTGGTGTGCTGACTTACTTTGAGTGGAGGAAGTGATGGCTAAAAGGATGGAGGGGCTTGTCGGGAAGCTCACGATAAGCAGACGAAGCGATGACATGATTTATATACAAATCACAGACGAATCATCAAAATCAAGGTTTGTTGAGCTTGAATTGACGACTTCTAACTTTGCAATGGCAGTGACTGGGTTGTCTCATGTCGAGTGCAAGCTATCTGTTGATCGACTGGATGCAGTTGGCAAGGAAAAACAGGTAGAAACCCGAAAAGCACTTTGCCCTCTTAACACATATGACAGAGAAAAGCTGGTTCAGTGGATTCATCAAAATTGCTGGGAAGATGGCTGGGAGATTGATGCATACATTGGGTCTCAAGGCAGTGTAACTAGAGTTGAGGATGGAACACTTCTTCGGTACAAAGTGTTTAGATACATTGATAGAGTGGACCGCTGATTCTCAGCTAGAGAGACTACAGCACGGTAAAATAGCTGTACGATGCAGATATGGAGAGGAAAATGAATGAAGTAGTTGAGGCGCAGCCGAAAGAGCAGCGCATGGCCCCGTATCAGGCGGCTATCAAGAAGGCAGAGGAAAAGTTCCGCGAGGTAGCTGAAAAGACGGTCAACTATGATCGTGAGTGCATCTTTGCCATGCAGGCATTGATGAAAACCGACTTCGCCATGCAGACGGCCAATAAGAACCCAAAGTCTGTTCACCTGGCGATGATTAACGTGGCATCCACCGGCCTGACGTTGAATCCGGCGAATGCCTACGCGTATCTGATCCCGCGTGATGGCGCTATTGTCCTTGACATTAGCTACAAGGGACTTATCAAAATCGCCACGGACACCGGCGCTATCCGGTGGGGCCGTGCTGAGATTGTCTACGAAAGCGATACGTTTGAGTACCACGGCCCAGCCCGCGAGCCGATCCACAAGTGCAATCCGTTCAAGCGCAAGGATGATGACCAAATCATCGGCGTCTACTGCATCGCCAAGACTAGTGACGGCGACATTCTGACGGAGGTCATGGGCGCGGATGAGCTAGAAAAGATTCGCGGTAAGTCCATGAGCTACGCCAAGAAGAAGTCGGGGCCGTGGGTTGAGTGGTTTGAGCAGATGGCCAAGAAGGCGGTCATCAAGCGCGCTAGCAAGACTTGGCCGTATACCGAGCGAGCCGAGAAGCTGAATCAGGCAATCGAGATGGCTAACGAGTCTGAAGGCGGCTATGACCTTGAGGCCGAGGCCGTCAAGCTTGTCAGCCAGGATCAAGCGGCAACGATCCGCGATCACATTGAGGCATCCGGCATTGATGCGTCTAAGCTTCTTGGGATCATCGGTGTTGAGGCGGTTGAGGCAATTCCGGCTAGTCGATTCACCGAGGTTGTTCAGACAATCCAAGAGGCTTCGAAGGCGTGAAGATTCTAGAGTGCGAGCAATACTCGCCTGAGTGGTGGGCGGCTCGGGCTGGCGTTCCTACGGCATCCAATGCAGACCGAATCCTGACCGCAGCGGGCAAGCCATCATCCAGCCAAGCCGCTTACATGGCCGAGCTGATAGATGAGATTGTTCGCCCACGTGATGAGCGGCCAAGCGATGAGCAGGCATTCGGCGGTAATCGACACACTGAGCGCGGCAATGAATTGGAGCCTAAAACGAGAGCTTGGCACAGCCTAGTTAGCGGATGTGAAATCAAGGAAGTCGGAATGATCTTCCGAGACGATGGTCTAGTAGCTTGCTCCCCGGATGGGCTAATGCTCGGGCGAGACTCACAGCCAATCGGAGGCGGAGAATACAAGGCTCCGGAAGGCAAGAAGCATGTACTATGGATGATCGAGAACAAACTACCGGATGAGCATAAGCAGCAGGTTCATTTCTCACTGGCAGTCAGCGGCTTGCCGTTTTGGGAGTTCGTGAGCCACTGTCCAGGCTACAAGCCGTTCCGAATCCGAGTAACACCCGACGACTACACAGCCAAGATGGCGGCTGAGATTGACGCATTTGTCATCAAGCTACAGGCAGCAAAAGAAAAGTTCATCGACTATATCAACCAAAGGAAGTGAGATGGCAAGCGGATTGAACAAAGTTCAGTTGATCGGAAATTTGGGAAATGACCCTGATTGTAAATACACCCAAGCTGGCAAGTGCATCACTCGGATCAGCGTAGCAACAACCAATGTCTACAAGGACAAGGAAGGCAATCGCAAGGAGGATGTTCAGTGGCATCGAGTTGTATTCTTCGGGAAGATTGCGGAAATTGCAGGCGAATATCTGCGGAAAGGATCAAGCGTCTACATCGAGGGTTCGCTGAAGTACGATAAATTCACTGGTCAGGATGGTGTAGAGAAATACACAACCGACATTGTTGCTAGTGAGTTGAAGATGCTTGGCGGAAAGCAGGAAGGCCAAAGCGGAGGCTCTGTCGGATCGCGCGGTAGTACGCCACAGCGACAGCAGCCACAGCAACAGACTCCGCCGATGGATGATTTTGAATCAGATGATATTCCATTCTGATATTCCATTCGATTCTGATATGTGATATGGTGCTGCAATGGACACAAAACATTGCAACACCTGCAAAAAGACAAAGATACACAGCGAATTCCATCTTAGAGCAGCTAGCCCTGATGGTCTTTCTGCAAAATGTAAAGATTGCGCAAAAGCCTACGACAAGGCTAGAGCAAATCTTCCGCATCGAGTTGCAGCAAGGATTGCATACCAAAAAACAGAAAATGGGAAGAAATCTGTTTTAAAAGCTAAAAAGAAGTATGACTCTTCTGAAAAGAAGTTGGCTTGCATTCAACGGCATAGAGCAAAGCACCATAAGAAATACAAAGCTAGGCAGGCTGTAGGAAATGCAATAAGAGATGGAATTTTAATTAGAGGCGTATGTGAGGTATGCGGCGAAATTAGAACGCATGGTCACCATGACGACTACAACAAGCCGCTTGATGTTAGATGGCTATGTACTACACACCATGCGCAGTGGCACAAAGAAAACGAACCAATAACCTGAGAGGAATTGAAATGACCACTAAGCAAGAACTTGAACTCTCTGTAGCTAATGCCAAGGCCGCTCTTGCAACCGCTGAGGCTGCACTTCAGGCATTCAATGATGCGCCTGAAAACAACCGATTTGATGATCTGCAAGTTGCGCTTGATACGATTGAGGATGATCTTCGCAGCCAGGCTTTTGAGGATTGCCAAGGTGCTTACAACTGCGGCGCAGACTCCTACAGCAAGGAGTTCTACGTAGGCGATACGCTCTATCGTGGCACGGCTGAGTTTGAGTACAACCGCCATGACAAGACGTACTACTACATTGAAGAATGCAATTTCACCTATGAGGAAGTGAAATGACCAAGCCTAAGAAGAAGCCTAAGACTGGCGATGTTGTTGGGTGGGTGGTGCTGGACAATGAAGGAGATATTCGCGGAGGCGTTCGATCAAGCCGAGAGGATTCCCGTTCGGCTAAAGAATGGATGAACGATAGGGCTAGCTGTCCTCCATACCGAATCGCCAAGATCGTCCTAGCCAAGTGATCGTTCCATTTCCGTAAACGATCTGTTCCACACATGATGGCTTCATCGTTCCTAGTAATGGGTATGATGTAGCCATCAATCACTAGGAGGGTGTTGGGATGAAGCGATATAGTTGGTCAACTGATTTTATGGAATGGTGGGA
>Ga0247725_1000534_pt1 | contig 26446 bp, 25 predicted proteins | sample OKSTACKMCFT3sol_FD_183021 | JGI IMG/M metagenome (GOLD analysis project Ga0247725, IMG submission 183021) | Subsurface sediment microbial communities from gas well in Oklahoma, United States - OK STACK MC-FT3-sol | ecosystem: Environmental > Terrestrial > Deep subsurface > Rock core/Sediment...
AGTGAGTTTCAGTTTAAACACAGACCCATCGCCAGTTTGCAAGGCTTAGCACAGGGACAGGGGGTGATATACGTTGGCTCTTTCAGTAAAACCCTGTTTCCGGCATTGCGCTTAGGGTATCTGGTCTTGCCTAAACAATGGATGAGCAAAGCTGCGGCGCTATTACAGGCTGTATACGGTGATGTGGCTTTGTTACCTCAGGCTGTCACAGCAGATTTTATGCTTGAGGGACATTATGGCCGACACCTGCGTAAAATGCGTCAGTTATATCAACACAAACAACAGTATTGCCTGAAGCTGATTGCACAGTACCTGCCAGAAGCCAGATTGCACGCCCGTTATGCCGGCCTGCATCTTACTCTGGAGTTTTCATATGCTATCGCTGACAAAGAATTGTGTAGTGCCTTGTTGCAACTGGGGTATAGAGTGCAACCTTTGAGTCGTTATGTGTTTACTGCGCCAGAGCGCACGGGATTGGTGATAGGACTGGCTAATACAGCCGAATTACAATTGAAAACAGGAATTGAACTTATAGCGCGATTGTTACCCTTTTATCAAAACGAAACGAGGCATCAATAAAAATCTGCATTGCACAATTAGCAAATAAGAATTATTATCATTTGAAGTGAAATTACCTGGCTGCATAGCAATGCCTGAATTCAACCCAGACAAAATCACACCAAAATCGAGCAAGACCATAAGGCAATGGATTGGGTTTGCTATTGTGCTTTGTGGCGCCTCTCTGCTGTTATTGGAAAGCGTTGCCATACTCAAAGTCTAGCGGCTATTGATGTGTCATCTGCATATGACCTCAAGCTTCAGACACATTATTCAAACTTAGGGTAGTGCGCCTGAAACAACGAGTTTAAAGGTCACTCTGGTTACTTTTCAGAGACCTGTGGTGGTGGAAAAACGACTAGATTTAAGTTTGAACCTTATGTAGCGTGTCGGTTTTATCTGTCTCTGAGGATGTACGCATTATTTGTGCAGTAGCGTCTATGCTTTACATTTGGTTATAGTGAGGCGATGGAAGGCTAAAGATCTCAGGGATGGTTCTACCGGGGGCTATCCAATGCGATTGATCATATTTCTTAGTTTTGCGTTGAGTCTGACTGTATCTGCCGATACGTCCATTCGCGTTGCCACACCACAATCAGAGTTGGAACTCAGTACAGGTTATTACCTTGATTTGCTGACTGTGGTTTTGGACAAAACAGCCCGGAAGTTTGGCTCAGCAAAACTAGTATTTGAACCTGTACCTGTCTCTGGTTCTTTGTGGAAGTTTGTGCTGAATAATAAGCGCATTGATGTGCACTGGCTTACACCCTCAGCAGCTTTTGAATCGCATTTAAAGCGCATTCCAGCAGAAATTTTATACGGTGGCTTGGGCTTGAGGGGGCTGATTATCAGAGAAAGCCGGCAGCAGGAGTTCCTGCAGGTCAAAACTCTGGACGATTTGCGCCGCTTTACCGCGTGCCAGGGAGAGCAGTGGCCTGATGTTCAGGTGTTGCAATATGCCGGACTTAAAGTTCATCGGGTAGAAAAATTTGAGTCTATGCCGGACATGTTGCGTAAAGGGCGTTGTGATTATTTTCCCCGCAGTGTCATCGAAGGTCATACCGAACTTGCGCATCAGGACTACTCAGAACCGGAGTTTGTTTTTTTGACCTCTGTTTTGTTGTATTACCCCATGCCTGTCCATTTTTATGTCGACCCGCAGGATAAAGCGTTATACCGCAGGTTGGAACTGGGGTTGAAAGCTATGCATGATTCCGGAGAGTTGCTCCGCTTTATGCAACAACATCCGGTGACCCGTCACGTGTTTGACGCGCAAAGGTACAAAAACTCTACCGTATTAACACTGCATAATCCGGCGCTCCCCAGCTGGTATCGAGCTGATGATTTTTGGCTGACATTACTAGGACAGAAACCAAAAAAATAAGGCAAAAGGGTTGGAAAGGATCCTGCTTGAAGTCGATAACTAAGACATTTAAGAGGCGTACCGGCAGGTCCCCGCTTAGAATTTCTCGCCAGCTAATCTCTCGTGCACTATAAGGCTGACTTCGAGGTCAGCAAAATTAACAAGGGCGGCAGATTGTTTGCTGCTCTCTTGTTGTTCTTCTGTACACTGATTACAATCGCCGCCATTTCCGCTATTTGTATGGAGTTCTGATGAATAAAAGTCTGTTGACCAACTTCTTGTCTTTGACACTGATGGCCTGTGGCTGGTTTTTCGCCTTGCCCTGGTTATGGGCTATGGGTTTGTTTGCCTTTTCAGGCGCTATAACCAACTGGCTTGCTATTCATATGCTGTTTGAGAAAGTGCCTTTGCTCTATGGATCTGGTGTGATTCCGGCCCGTTTTACCGAGTTTAAACAAGGCATCTATGATTTGATCATGGGCCAGTTCTTCAGTAAGGAGAATTTGCAACGTCTGCTTTCTGAACAACACGAGCAAGATGCGGTCAGTCTAAAGCTCGCACCAGTGATCGAGGCCATCGATTTATCACCGGCCTTTGATGCTTTGCTTGATACAGTGCAAAAATCTTCTTTGGGTGGCATGTTGGCGATGTTTGGTGGTGCTCAGATGTTAGTGCCGCTGAAAGAGCCATTTATCGAAAACCTGAGTCGTTCTTTAGTGGAGTTGGCTGACAGTCCGGAGGTACAGCAACAAATCCGCAGTCAGCTGCATCAGGGCGATACCATTGACCTGCTGCAACCAAAAATAGCTGCAGTAGTCGACGGTCGCTTAGCTGAACTGACACCAGAGATGGTCAAAGACATAGTACAACAAATGATCCGTCAGCATTTAGGCTGGCTGGTGGTGTGGGGCGGAGTTTTTGGTGCTTTAATTGGCTTAGCAAGCAGTGTAGTGCCAGCGGTTTGACCTTCAGTTCTTTGTCATTTATTCCAGCAGGACAGTGGCAACTGTCCTGTGAACTCAAGCCTCTTAAGGCAAATAAATCTCACCCTGCAAATACAATTTCGCCTGACCTGATACCAACACTCTATCCTGCGTTAACTCGCAGCGCAGCACACCGCCTCTAGCCGAGGCCTGATACGCCAGCAACTGATTTTTCCCAAGCTGTTTTGCCCAGTAAGGCACTAAGCCTGCATGAATAGAACCTGTAACCGGATCTTCATCGCCACCATTGGCTGGCCAGAAATACCTGGACACAAAGTCATAATCTGAACCTGCTGCTGTGGCAACCACATCATAGGGTGCGAGTTTTTTTAGCTCCTCGCTAACTGTTGTTAATTGCTGTACCTGCTGCTCATCCTTATAGATCGCAAAATAGGCCTGCTCACTTCTGAGTACCAGGTCAGGTTGCAGGGATAAGCCCGCCAGCAGCGCAGCAGGGGTCTCTACAGGGCTGGCAGGACGCAATGGAAAATTCATCAGGATCCAGCCATCAGCTTGCTGAGAGACTACTAAGTCGCCCACTGACAAAGTACTGAATTTAATGTGCTGGCTGGGGTTTTGGCTGAATAAAACAAAAGCCGCAGCTAAAGTGGCATGACCGCAAAAATCAATTTCAGTCACAGGAGAAAACCAGCGGATTTGATAATGATCTGGAGCGAGTTCCAGCACAAAAGCCGTTTCCGACAGATTGTTTTCCGTCGCTATCTGCTGCATCAGCCCGGCGCTGATGGGCTCAGATAAAGGTACTACGGCGGCATAATTGCCCTTAAAAAGTTGATCGGTAAAAGCATCGACCTGATAAATCGGCAATTTCATCTGTGTTATTCCTCTGTCTGACCTTAAGTTGTCGCATCATAGCCCAGAAAAACACAGCAGAAGAGTCGAACTTGCTTATAATAGCTCAGATTTTTTACGAGGATGTCTGATGAAAGTTGTTATGTTAGTGCTGTTAAGCAGCCTGTTGGTCTGTACTTCTGTAGCTGCATCTGATGTAGATATGGAAAAAACCATGAAACAAATGGCGCTGAGTTTTAAGCAAGCCAATGAAGCTCAGTCTGTTGAAGAGTTAACCTCAGCATTGGCCAGTTTTGAAGCACAGCTGCAGCTGGCGCAGCAAGGTAAATTTCAGTCTGACAAAGCGGATTTGTACCAACAAGGCTTAAAAGAATTAGCGATTGAGGTAGATCTGGCGCAATTACTGTTGGAGCAAAACAACCTGGCCGCAGCTCAGCAACAGTTAGTCAAAATGGATGAGCTTAGAATCAAGTACCACAAACACCGCAAACCAAGCTTTTGGCAGCTGATTTTTGGTTAAAACCTCAGGCTCGATTTCAAGGCCGAACTTAAGTATATTGCACACAATTCAATTGAGTCAGGCTTTGTCATGAGTGCCGAAAACGAAGATTATCTGGTACTAGAAAAACAACTGTGTTTTTCGCTGTACAGCGCAAGCCACAGACTGGTACGAAGTTATCGTCTGTTATTGGAACCATTGGATTTAACTTATCCGCAATATCTGGCCATGCTGGTGTTATGGCAGCAACCGCAATTAAATGTGAAAGAGTTGGGCGAACAGCTTTATCTGGATTCCGGCACTCTGACTCCTCTGCTTAAGCGGCTTGAAACTAAAGGCTTAGTCAGCCGCACCCGCAGTCAACAGGATGAGAGAGTGGTACAAATTAGCTTAACCACGCAAGGTATGGCGTTAAAAGCTCAGGCCAGTCATATTCCAATGGCTATTTTTCAGCAGTCAGGTTTGCCGCTGGAACAGTTGCTGGAGCTAAAACAGGGTTGCGATTTGTTGTTTAAACAACTGGGGGCCTTGTAATACTCAGATGCATCCCCATTTCAAACAGCAGATTCTTGCAAAGGGCAAGATTGCATAAATGGGGCGAAGAGAATGAGTTTATCTTTTTACAGTGCATCAGTTCCGGTATTTAAACAATTTTTGACCAGCTTAAAGGATTTATTGGTCAAGGCGGAAAAGTTCAGTCAGCAAAAGGAACTGGCAGATGCGGTGTTACTGCAATCACGTTTATACCCTGATATGTTTCCGCTGGTGCGTCAGGTACAAATTGCTGCTGACTTTGCCAAAAGTGTCTCAGCCCGTTTAGCTGGTGTTGAAGTGCCTGCTTACGAAGACAATGAGCAGACTTTTGCCGAATTACAGCAACGTCTGGACAAAACTCTGGCCTTTCTTGATACCTTAACGGCTGAGCAGTTTGCTGATGCGGCAGACAAAGAAATAGTGCTGCGCCCGGGTACACCAAAAGAGAAACGTTTTAGCGGCACCCAGTATTTAGCTCAGTACGGCTTACCTCAGTTTTATTTCCACGTCACCACCAGTTACGCCTTGTTGCGTCACAATGGGGTCGAAGTAGGTAAAAAAGACTACATGGGACAAATCTGATGGCTAAGCAGTTGGGGAGCACCCAACTGCTTAGTTCAGACTAGAAAAGTACAGCTTTGGTTTGCTGATTGAGTAAACCAATCTGCTCTATCAATACTGTAAGGGCTAGTTGTTCTTCTTCGCGCAGATAGGGATTCCAGATATCTGCCAATATGACGGCTCTGGTTTTGTCGCTGCGATTCCAGGCCTCATGTAAATAGGTGTCGTCAAACGCAAATATTTTACCTTCCTGCCAACTCAGCTCGGCTATTCCGGGTAAGTTTAGCCGGCAGTGCTCGGGGATATCCAAACCCAGATGCAACACGGCTCTGCTGTTGGTTGCCCCTCTGTGTGGCAAGATATGAGTACCTGGTTGCATGATAGAAAAACAAACCTCGGGCGCATGATCTCTGATATGAACCAAAGGAAGTTGGCTCAGGGCCTGAGCGGTAGCAGGGCATTGTGCTAAATGGTCACTGTAGGTCTTACCATGACGATAAAAAAAGTATGCATCCCAGGCACCGCCTTCGGTTAAAGATTTTCCTTCTTCGCCTTCCTGAAAAGGTTTGAAATCCTTCGACTGACTTTGTAGTTGTTTCAGCTCTGCCTGAATACTGGCAGTGGCACTTTCGTATTGTTCAGCAAAAGACAAAACGTTGCGCTCAAAAACCGGAGCCAGAGGTAAATCCGGTACATATAAGTAGTTAGGCTGTTGTCTGGGATCGGCCAGTACTAATGGCCGTTCGCCTGTGTACATTTGTATTGCCTTAGTGACCCGGCTCATCTCTGTTTTACCGTATTTTTGCCAGAGAGGTTCCAGCCAGTGGTAACCCAGGTTAATTTTATAAGTATTAATAAAACCAAGAGCGTAAGCGACATATTGGCGGCACCAGGGGGCTGTGGACGCTTCATTTAACCAGAAACCTTTAGCTTGGGCAGTTTTAACAGCTATGAGGTATTGTCGGCCCGCACCAAACATATCTCCCTGCAATTCCAGTGCTCTGGCATAGAGCAAGCGACTGGAATAGGCACCTGGTAATGCTTCCAATAGCACGGCTAAAGAGGCGCCGGAAGGGTCAGCCCCTGATAATTGTTCCAGATTCCGGGCAAGTATTTGATGCAACTGCAGATCCGCAGGCTGAATCGCCAGTAATTGTTCACTGTAAAAAATAACCTGACTGTGGTGGTTCTGCTTGAGATAAATTTGGATCAGGGTCTGCAGGGCATAGCGATTAGTGGGCTCTTGCCTGAGAACTTCTTCACATAGAGGACGAGCCTCATCGAGTGATTTTTCTGTTATAAGGTTTTGAATATTAACGGATAAATCTGAAACGCTTCGCATTATAAAACGGGTCCTGACGGATATATCGAGTCAGACTGCCACAAAGTTTTGCCAATAACCAGAGCAGGTTTTATAAAAGTTGAGCGGGATCAATATTTAACTTTATTCAACTTTACCGCTGCTTCTGAACTGGGGGTAAGTTGACAAGAGTGTATTTGCCTTGTGGTGCGCTGATTTATGGAAAAATCATCACTCCGTTTCGGGTTTGTGTTTCAACATCATGGTAGTGCCGCAGAATCATCTGCCACTTCTCGGCGATAAACTGCTGTTCGCCGCTGGCTTTAAGCTTATCAGCCGCCTGACGCCAGCGTTCGACCAGTGTCATGTCAGAGCCTTTTTTTGACATCAGTAAATAAACATCAGAACGTTTTAACTGATAAACGGGTTTGACGTCTTGCAGATCCAGTCCTTCTTCTAACAATAAATGCTGAATCCCCTGACTTTCATAAGCTATCAGATTGAGTCGGCCCGATTGCAGGCGCTTGATATTTTGCTGGTGATTAACTGAAGGATGCAGATTACTGAAACCTTGTTGGATCAACCATTCTTCTCTGATGTCACCCCGAACCACCCCTATAGCGCTTACTGTCTTTAGCTGTTGCAAATTTTGAATTTGAATAGGATTGGAGCTTAATGCGTACACGGACCAGGTTTTAACACTCAGTTGACTTATCCAGTGAAACTCTTGTTCTCTGGACTCTGTTCTGGAGAAGCTAAACAGCAGAACGTTGGGTTCAGTGCGGGCTATGTGAATAGCGCGAGCTTCGGGCATTACTTCGATCAGCGTCTTGTCGTCCAGGATCCTCTGTATCGCCTGCACTACCTCAACCGAAAACCCGGTCAGTTGGCCATGACTATCAAGATAACTGGCCGGAGGCTCCACCACAGTAATAATACGCAGCGCCTGACTTTCGCTGCCAAAACTGAGACATAACAAATACAGCCCTACAATCCATCGCATCTTATACTGTCTCTGATGAAGAAACTCTGTGTTAGGTATAGTGCAGAATTATCCACACTGGCAAGCAAAGCTTCTGAATTGTTTAAGACAACCGGACCAGACGTTTAAGTTGTGCAGTTGGCAGCAGAATAATTAAATTTCCCAAAGCCACAATGCACACGCCTATGAGTGCAAACCAGCTCCAGTGGTAGTTCTCAAAAATGGTGGAGATACCTAAAGCTACTACAGGGAATAGCACCATAGTGTAGGCCGCTTTGGCCGGACCTATGCGACCTACCAGAGTCAGATAGGCCCCGAAAGCTAAGACTGAACCGAATAATGACAGGTACAACAGGGATAGATTAAAACTCAGGCTGGTCGCAAGGACTGGCTCAATTCCCTGCACCAGAGCGAGTATTGCCATCATCAAAGCACCATAGCTCATACCAAATACATTGCTTTGTACCACAGGTAAGTGTTGTTGCTGATTTTTTGATGACAGCATATTGCCAAGCGAGGCGATGTAAGTACCTGCGATACTTAATACTAAGCCCCAAAAGGCTGAACCGTTACTTTCAAGGCCTGCAAGTTCAGGCCAGAACACAAAAGCTATACCCAAAATGCCCAGTAAGGCACCAAGCAAAGTTTTCAACTCGATGGGCCGGCCAAAAAACAAGGCACCATTGAGAATATTCATCAGCACAATACTGGAGAATACGACAGCAATAAGACCACTGGTAAGGTCAGAAGTGGCCAGATAAATCAGCAGGTAGTTTAAGCAAAATAAAAACAGACCCTGCAGCGCCATCCAGCCATGCTGTTGGCGACTAAATCGCAGTGGCAGTTTGCGCCACAGGCACCAAAACCAAAGTAAGAGCGCCGCCAAACCAAACCTATAGGCGATAGACCACATTTCAGGTACGTCGCCGAGCTGAAACTTAATAGCAAAAAAAGTCGAGCCCCAGATTAAAACTGTTGCCAGATACAAGGTAATAGAATGGGTCAGCATAATGCCTCGGTTCAAACTGCTTAATGCGAAGGGGTGAACTAAAACCCTGATAATTGAGTTTCAACATCGCGTTGCGCTTTGTGCTGAAAGTCTCGTTGCACTATAGCCAGGGCTGCTAGTATCTGAGCCGTAGGCAGATCCTGCTGCTCCAGCAGCAAGATCAGTTCTACAGCCAATTGCACCTCTACAGGTGCGTCGGATAAAGCTGGTATATCAGTTTTTGTCACGTTGAGTGTCTAAAAAAGCTTTAGCTTTGGCGACGGCTTCACGCACTTTCATGACCATTTCAAAGCGTTCGGTCTGAGGAAGATAAAACGCCATATCAACTTCATAACGGATATATTTAGGTGGTAACTGATTCAGCACTATACAGCACAGGTCAGCCAGATATTCAGCGTCGTAGTCTTGATCCAATCGTAATTCAACTAAATGGTCCAGCAGAAGTTTTTCATAATAATTATGGATATCGTCATCTAACTTCATCTGTTACTCCTGGTGTGCCTGAACTCTATGTTCCGGCCTTGTAATGGCTTAATGAAACTGAGTCTAAGCATAATCAGTTCGGTTATAAAACGCTACCAGCAGATGTTAACTTCAGGTCCGCCTGTTAGAATAGTGCGGTCAAAACAACAGGCTTCGACCTAAGATTAAGAAAATGCAAAAGAATACAACCCCTTGCTACTACGGTGACTACCTGCAACTGGACAAAATATTAACAGCGCAGGCACCGGAAAGCGCGAAGTACGCCAATGAAGCTCATGATGAAACTTTGTTTATTGTGGTACATCAAGTCTATGAGTTGTGGTTTAAACAAGTGCTGCATGAACTCAAAGCAGTGTTAGCTGTGTTTGCCGCCGATGAAGTTAAAGATCAGCAATTGACAGGTGTAGTGCATAAACTCAAACGCGTGATCACTATTCAGCAGTTGATGAACCAGCAAATTGGCGTGATGGAAACCATGACGCCGCAGGATTTTATGTCCTTCCGCGATTATCTGGTGCCGGCTTCAGGTTTCCAGAGTGTGCAGTTTAAAATGCTGGAAATTGGTTTGGGTTTAAAAAGTGAATACCGCATCGACTTTGACAAAAACTCGTTTTACAGCCGCTTAAATGAAAAAGACAGGTTGTTTTTAGAAGGCTTAGAAACTCAGCCAAGTTTGTTTGAGCAAATAGAAAAATGGCTGGAACGTATGCCATTTTTACAATTTGGCGATTTTAGTTTCTGGCAGATGTACCAGAGCGCGACTGAGAAAATGCTGAATGAAGACGAAAGCACTGTGTTGTCGATAGAACAGATTGCTGAACATGAACGCGAAATGCAGCTAAAAGAAATCGTCAACACCAGAGCCAAATTCGCGGCTTTGCTCGACAAAGATAAATACGCTGAATTGCAGCAACAAGGCAGCTTCCGCTTAAGTCAGCGCGCTATGCTGGCAGCTTTGTTTATTACCTTGTATCAGGAAGAGCCGGTATTTAACCTGCCATTCCAGGTGCTGACCTGTCTGACTGAAATCGATGAAAATATGACGATATGGCGCTATAAACATGCCATGATGGTGCAACGTATGCTGGGGACTAAAATTGGCACTGGTGGGTCCTCGGGTCATGACTATTTAAAACGCACCACGGAAAAGAACCGGATTTTCACCGATTTATTCCATATGGCTACCTTCCTGCTACCAAAATCGGATTTACCTGAACTGCCTTTAGCTGTGCGTAAACAGCTTGGTTTTTATTTCTCAGGCGCGCAGCAGATCTAACATCATCGTTGTGTTGGGGCGGGTCTTGCACCCGCCCGTCTGTGGATACCGCGATGCCCGTTGACGGGCCGGGACAAGCTGCCCGTCTTGAATTTCAATTCAATTCGGTTATTTCAAGTATGAAGGGCATGAAACCAGCGGTTTGTATTTGGTAACGACACACCGCTGACTTTGAAGGCCGCATAAAATAGTTGCAGATGAATTTGTGTTAATGCAGCAAGATCGCGCTGATAACCCCCGCCAATGACTGCTGCCATTGGAATACCTCTCTTAGAGCATTCGCGCAATACATACCAATCCCGCTCTGCAACTCCCGCTGTGCTAATATGCAAAAGCCCCAAATCATCCTGCTGATGAATGTCGATACCCGCATCATAAATTACTAAATCCGGTTGATGGATGCGTAACAAATAATCCAGACTTTGTGTGACTGCTGCCAGATACTCTTCATCGGTACAGGCTGTGGGCAAACCTAAGTCCCAGCTCGACCTTTGCTTACGGGCAGGGAAATTCTTCTCACCATGCAAAGAGGCGGTAACTACTGCCGGTTCATCAGCAAAAATAGCGGCAGTGCCATCGCCCTGATGTACATCACAATCAAAAATCAGCACTTTATCCACGCCCTGAGTTAAGGCGTAGCGTGCAGCTACAGCTAAATCATTAAATAAGCAAAAACCACTGCCCTCACCGGCAAATGCATGATGATAACCACCACTTAAATGCAAAGCTAAGCCTTGCTGCAGTGCAAGCTGCACCGTTTGGACTGTACCACCCACTGAAGTTAAAGATCGGGTAACTAATTGCTCTGACCAGGGAAACCCTATACGACGCATAGCTTTAGCATCAAGCAAACCAGAAATAAGCTGCTCTGCATACAAAGCCTGGTGCACTGACAACAACTGCTCAGTACTGGCGGTTTGAGATGAAGTGAACTGATCTGCCGACACTCCCAGCTCTAACAAAGCCTGATACAGCGCCTGATATTTACCTATAGGATAACGGTGCTTAAAGGGCAGTTCGAGCTGGCTATATATAGGATGATAAATCAGCCCCGGCGGTTTTGTTCTGACCACTGAATTTCTACCTCTAATTCACTGATGGCTTTGCGGCAGCGTCCTAAGCGGGCGTGGATCGCCAGCACTCTGTCAGCACTGGTCTCTGCTGAGCCACCGGATAACTGGCGTTGCTCCAGCTCCAACATATCCAATAACCGTCGCTCAAAGCCCTGATATTCAGACAACTGCTGGTAGAGCTCCTGAGTTGAGCGGCGTAATTGTCCAACCATAGCCTGGGCTTGTTCTGACGCATTAGGTGAAGTGGGACGTTTTTTGCCTTTACCGGGCAAATAACGTAAGTCTTTGGTTTGAAAAGCCCGGCTTAAAGCCTGAATTTGGGCACTGAGTTTGGCTGCCAATGCCTGAGATGAGCTGGTACGCTGCTCTGTACTGGTCTTAAGGCGTTTAAGCATGGCTTCAGCTTCCAGCACATAGTCAGTCAAATAAGGGGAGTGAGATTGAAACAAATCGCTGTCAAACCAGGCTTTTTGCTGCCAGCTACTTTGTTTGCCATCTATGGTTTTGGCTTGTTGCGTCAGTTGTTTCAGTTGTTGCTCCAATGCAGCCAATAAGTCCTTCATCCATTGCTCCATGCTTGCCATAACAAGCGGGCGGTAATAGCTAATACCATAGTTAAAAACAGCGGCCTGATAAACTTACTACCAAAACGTATCGCTGAACGGGCACCAAAATAAGAACCGAGCATCAAACAAGCGCCCATCGCAAGGCCCAAGGCCCAATAAATATGACCCAACCAGGCAAAAGTCACTAAAGCAAATACATTGCTGACACAGTTCATCGAACGCGCTACACCACTGGTCAACAGCAAGTTAATTTTATACAGCGCCATAGTCGACACCATCCAGAAGGAACCCGTCCCCGGGCCGGCCAGGCCATCATAAAAACCCAAGGTAAAACCCTGGGCTCTTTGCTGCCAGAAGTGTTTAGGGGTTTGTTCTGGCAGGGTCAATTGGTCGTCTGGCTGCATTTTTACCACCAGACTGTATAAAGCTGCGATGACGATAAAAAACGGAATAATACGTTCCAGCCATTCTTTGCTGATTAAATCCACTACTAAAGTGCCGCAAATGGCACCAATGGCAGTGAATATCAGAGCTGTACGCCAAAACGCAGGATCAAAAAGTTTGCGCCTGTAATAAGTAACTGAAGCCGTGATGGAACCAAAAGTTGCGGCCAGTTTATTGGTGCCTAACACCAGATGAGGCGGTAAACCTGCGGTTAATAATGCAGGGACTGTTAATAAACCTCCGCCACCTGCCACGGCATCAATAAAACCTGCCACTAAGGCAACAGCACATAAAGCGGCCACTACCCAGAGGTCTAAACCTAATTCCATTGTTACTCTTCAATAGTTTGTGAAAAGGGGGGCAAAGCTTTGAGCATGGCCTTGCCATAAGTTTTGGTCACTAAGCGTCTGTCTAAAATGACGATTCGGCCATGGTCCATTTCCTGGCGCAGCAGTCTACCACAGGCCTGCACTAGTTTTCGTGCTGTGGCTGGCACTGTCATTTGCAAAAACGGATTACCTCCTCGTTTGGTAATAGCTTCAGATAAAGCTTCTTCCAAAGGAGAAGAGGGCACAGCAAAAGGTAATTTAGTGATCACCAGATTGGTCAGCAAAGCCCCAGGTAAATCCAGACCTTCAGAAAAGCTTTGGGTGCCACATAAAATACTGCCTTCGCCTGCTCTGACTTTTAATGCGTGTAGTTCAAGTAAAGACTGCCGCGAAGCCTCGCCCTGTACTAAAAACGACCAACCTTTGGCGCGCAGTGCTTCTACGACTTTCTGCATTTGCCAGTAGGAGGCAAATAGCACCAGGTTGCCAGCCTTTTTCTGCAGATACTGTGGTAGTTTGCTAATTAGCTCATCAGTAAAGGCATCACTACTGGGATCGGTGAGCATTTTGGGTAACAGCAAACTGGCTTTGTTTTGATAATCAAAAGGAGAGTCAACTTTTAATGTTTGTAACCCAGGGTGCTGCGCAAGGCCTAGTTCTTGTTTGATGTAGTCAAAACTATTGAGGGTAGTTAAGGTGGCAGAGCAGAGCACAGTAGCAAAAGCCTGACTAAATAATAAATCGTCCAGTAAAAAGCTGACTGACAAAGGGCTGGCATAAGCGCTGCTTTGCTGATGCTCTTTTTGATCTTGAGTGACCCAACGTGCCTGATTCACATGTTTTTGCTGTGGCACTGAATACAAACGCCAGAGTTCTGATTGTTGCTCTAATCTGTGCTCTATAGCCGTGAGTTCAAATTGCAGCGGCAGCGCCAGCTTAGGCGCAACTTTATGTTCAGTGGCGGCTTCGGATAAAAACTGTTGCAATTTTTCCACTGCAGATAAAGCCTTACCACTTAACTCGGCTAATTGATCTGCGTTTGACTCAAAGGACTGAGGTAAGACCGCATCGGCAAAACGGTAATGTGGTTCTTTAGCGAACCAAAGGCTCTGATTCAACTCAATTTGATGCTGCACAGGTTTGAGCTGTTTTAAGAAGTCTGCAACATACTCATCCAGTTTTAATACTTCCGTCATAGCACCGTTCTGTGGCAACACACCAGCGAGTTGCTGGGTTGTCTTTTTTAGTTTCTCCAGATACTGAGTGGGGAAATGAAGTGGGGCATAGGCTGAGAAAAAGTCGCGACCACTGTCCGGTAGATGGTGGGCCTCATCTATCACATAAATGCATTCCGCAGGCTCTGGCAGTATTTGCGAGCCAGCGTCCAAATCTGCCAGCAACAAGGCATGATTGACTACTAATACAGTACTGCCTTCAATTTCAGCCCGGGCTAAATGAAAAGGGCATTGATGGTGCGCTGGGTTGGCTTTACTGCAGTGCGCCGGATCCGAAGCTATACCGTACCAGTGTTCATCAGCAATAGGCTCTTTTAAGCTGTCTCTGTCGCCCAGCCAATGTCTTTGTTGCCAGTTGCTGAGTAACTGCTGTAGTAAAGATGCTGGAACAGTGCTTTGAAATAACGGTAATAAATCAGGCTGTTGCAATTGCTGGCGGATTTTTTCAATGCAGGCGTAGCGTTGACGGCCTTTCACCAGACAAAACTCAAATTTCAGCCCACTGTACTTTAGAAAAAAAGGTAAATCTTTTTGCACCAGTTGTTCTTGCAACGCCACAGTGGCGGTCGCTATCACCAGTGTTTTTTTATGCTTTAAAGCAAAGGGAATAGCCGCCATCAAATAGGCCAGCGATTTACCTGTCCCTGTTCCCGCTTCTACCAATAAGGTTCTGTCGTAGTTGTGGTAACTGCCTGCCAGGGTATTAGCAATTTCTGCCACCATTTTATTCTGGCCGGGACGAGGCTGGTAATTCGTCAGATTGCTTTTTAGCTGCTGATGAATTTCACGAATTTGACTTTTTAAAGCATCAGTAAGCATTAAAACATCTGGATAAAAAAACAGGGGTTCATGATAAGTCAGCTTTTCATTGATAGCAATAATGACTTTACCGATAAAAATGGCGGTTTTTATCGGCGAATAAATGAAAAAATTTGTCTTATGAGTCGTAGAGTTAAGTTTACAAATTTTAGCGACGAAATTAGTGGAAAGGCAAAATTGGTTAAAATGAAGCCTAATTTTGAGCGATAAATGAACTTTTTGGGAGCTAAATAGCGATGTTTTTTAAAAATGCACCCAGTATATTAACCATCTATGAGTAAAAATGATTAGATTGTCGGGGTCGTTGACAACACCAATACAAATTTGTTCCGTAAAAGCTGTTGACCATGTTGAAAAATTGCGTTTATTATCGGGTCGTTGTTTTCGGGGTCCACCTCGATTGCGAAAAGTTCGGAGTTCCAATCGCCGTAAAGGTTGGTCATCGTAAAAATAGAATCACTAGATAGTGGTCCAGGGAGAAAAACATGTTTACAAATAATAAATTATCAAAGGCAGTGCGTTTAGCAGTTGCTTTTGGTGCTGCCTCTACAGCTGCATTCACTGCATCAGTAAGTGCGCAAGAAGCTGAAGAAGCGAAAGACGTTGAACGTATTGAAGTTACTGGTTCTCGTATCAAACGTACCGACTTAGAGTCTGCAAGCCCAATCACAGTATTTACTGCTGCTGATATTGAAGCTTCTGGTCATGTTACTCTGGAAAAATTCGTTCAGTCTTTACCAGCAGTGAACGGTGCAGCTCAAGGTTCTAACGTAAACAACGGTAGTGCTGGTAATGCTACTGTGTCTTTACGTGGTTTAGGTTCTGGTCGTACTCTGGTACTGATCAACGGCCGCCGTTTCGCTTCAAGCGATTTAAACTCTATTCCTCTGTCATTCGTTGAACGTGTAGAAGTTCTGCGTGACGGTGCTTCAACTGTATACGGTTCTGACGCTATCGCTGGTGTTGTTAACTTCATCACCAAAACTAACTTCGAAGGTACAGAAGTTAGTGCTCAAACTGATATGACTGGTGAAGGCGACGGTGAAACTTACAAGTTCTCTGTAACTACTGGTGCTTCCAGTGAAAAAGGTAACGTTGTTCTTGCTTTAGAATACAGCAAGCGTCTGCCTATTTCTCAAGGTGACCGTGACTTCTCAGCTTGTGCTTACGCAGATGATGGCGAAGGCGGTGTTGAATGTGTGGGTTCAGGTACTACTGCTTTTGGTACATGGCGTTCTAGCGCTCCAGGCAACTACTATACTCAGTCCGGTGCTGGTGGTTCTACAAGCTGGATCGTTGACCCTGTCACTGGTTTAAACCGTAAGCTGACAAGCGAAGATACATTCAACTATGCAGCTGTAAGCTACATGGTTACTCCACAGGAAGTATTCAGTATCAACGGTTCTGGTCGTTATGAATTAACTGACAGCACTCGTATTTTCACTGAAGCTGGTTTCACTAACCGTCAATCTAACCAGTTAATGGGTGCTGAAGGTACGTTCTGGGGACAAGTAGTTCCTGCGGATCACCCGGATAACCCAACTCGTTTTGATATCAACGGTAATGCTGCAACTCCTACTGCTGTTACAGTAAACCGTCGTTTATTTGAAACTGGTGGTCGTGCCTTTACTCAAGACTTCTCTGACTACCGTATGGTGATTGGTTTCGAAGGTGACTTCGAAAACAACTGGTCATGGGATACGTCTTTTAACTACGCTCGTTACGTAGACTCACGTATTGACTTCGGTCGTGCTAACCCTAAACGTTTCCTGACTTTAACTAACCCTACTGCTTGTGCGGCTGATGCAGCTTGCCCAGGTTTATGGAACCCGTTCAAAGCTGGTACTTTAACTGATGCAATGATCGATTACGCTTTCCTGCCTAACTCACCAGTAGTTCGTGGTGTAACTAAGCAGTTCCAGGCTAACTTAAGCGGTGACTTTGGTGATTTCGAATTACCAGCTGGTCCAGCTGCGTGGGCTTTTGGTGTTGAAAGACGTTGGGAAGATTACCTGAACCAGCCAGATGGTGCTGCTATCATCGGTGAAATCTACTCAGTAGTAGGTGAGAAGACAGAAGGTCAATACGACCTGAACGAAGCTTACTTAGAATTAAGCGCTCCGTTACTGGCTGACTTACCAATGGTTGAGAGCCTGAACTTATCTGCAGCTGTACGTCGTACTGACTACAACTTCCTGAGCGCAGCTTCTAACACCAAGTTAGGTTTAGAGTGGACTCCTTTTGATGGTTTATTAGTACGTGCTACTAAGGCAGACGGTTTCCGTGCTCCAAGCATCTCTGAACTGTATGCTCCACAATCTGAGTCAAACCTGAACTACGCAGAACCTTGTACTAACTATGCAACTGGTACTCAGTCTGCAAACGTGAAAGCAAACTGTGCTGCTGAAGGTTTACCAGGTAACTTCACTCTGACTTCTAACCAGGCAAGTTCTTTAACAGGTGGTAACCCAGATTTAACTCCTGAAGAGTCAGAAAGCTTAACTATGGGCTTCGTGTACACGCCGTTTGATAACTTCAGCTTCGCAGTAGATTACTTCGACATTGAAATCACAAACGGTATCGGTACTGCTGGTACTAACAACATCGTTACAGCCTGTTATGAAAGTGCAAACTTCTCTAGCCCGCTGTGTGCTCTGATGGTAGGTCCTGGCGCGTTACCAACTCCGGCAGCTCCACACCCAACTTCACCACGTCGTGATGCTTTAGGTGCTATCTCTGGTGTTCTGGTTACTAACGCTAACCTGTCAACTTTCGAAACTTCTGGTGTTGACTTTGATACATCTTACAGCTTCGATTTAGGTTCAGGTCGTCTGAAAGTACGTTTAGACGGTACTTACTTAGAGAACTACTCTTACGTTCCATTTGCTGGTGAAGACGAGCTGAAATATGCTGGTAAGTATGCAGAAGACCAATGGGAAACCAGCCCGGCTGCGTTCTCTAAGTTACGTGCTAACTTAACAACGTCTTACACTACAGACGCATGGTCTGCAACATGGATGATGCGCTCTATGTCAGGTGTTGATGCGTTAACTCCAACAGCAGGCAACACTAGTGACAGCACTGGTACAGTTGTGTATAACGACTTACAAGGTAGCTACTACTACGACAACATGACCTTTACATTAGGTGCTCGTAACTTACTTGATAAGAAACCACCATATGTAACTGACTACGGCGATATGAACACTCTGAACGCGTCATACGATACTGCTGGTCAGTACTGGTATGCTCGTGTATCAGCTAAGTTCTAAGCTGAACTCCTGAAAAAACCAGCCTTATGGCTGGTTTTTTTTTACCTTATTACTGCATAAAAATGATCTGCAGCAATAAGGTTCTTTGTGGTAAAACCTAGACTGATAAAAACAGACTGCGATAAATAAGAAGTGATGAAACAGTTAGATTCCGCTCAGTTAATGCAACAGGCCTTAGGCCTTTATCAGAGCCAACAATACCAACAGGCTATCCGGCTCTTACAGATCCTGGCGTCACGTCATAAGGAGCACCTGCAGGTATGGCATTTAAAAGCGCTGACAGAACGTAAGTTGGGTCTGGATCAGGATGCTTTTCATTCTTTTGAATATGCTTTTAAGTTACAGCCTGACAATCCGGAGCTGTTAAATAATTTCGCAAATTTACTCAAGCGTCTCAAGCAGGAGACAAGAGCTTTAACGTTGTTCCGTCGCGCTATTTTGCTGCAGCCTGATTATTTTGACGCTCATTACAATGCAGCTTTGTTGTTGCAAGAACAGCGTAAAGTACAGGAAGTTATTCCTTTATTGCAAAAGGCTCTGAGTTTAAAACCAAAGCATCCGGATGCAATTTTGGCTTTGGCGCAGGCTTTTGAAAAAAGCGGAAGAGTGGCGGATGCTGAGCAGCTATTGGAAACTGCTGTGGCAGAACAACCGGCGCAGTTGAAGTTATGGCTCATGTACTCAATCACGCTGAGGCATCAGGGAAAGTACAAATTTGCACTTGAGCAATTAGGCAGAGCTGTGGCTATTAACCCGGCTGATTTGGCGTTAAAACGTGAGTACGCGACAATCAGCTATTTAGCCGGAGAGATAAAATCAGCGATGGCGCAAGTCAAAGACTTGTTACAGCAGTTCCCGACCGAAGCGTCTTTGTATCATTTACTGGCAGATTTCAGATGGCTGGCCGGTGAGGACGATTGCTTTAGTCACTACGAACAGATCTTAAAACGGCAGCCACAGTTACTGCATTTGTATGGGCCTTATATTCAGAAACTTATTAAGGCAAATGCGATGGAGAAAGCAGAACAGATCACCGATCTGTATCTGGCGCAACAACAAACAGCAGAAGCTTTAGTCTACAAAGGCTTTTTACGCCGTAGTGCAGGTGAGGCCGGCCAGGCGTTGAACTTTCTGTGCTCTGCGTTGCAACAACAACCTGCAGATGCAGAAATCCGCAATGAAATGGCATTATGTTATTTGTCACAGCAGGCGGATGAACAGGCCTTGAAGCAGTTTGAAGCACTTATTCAGGACTTTCCGCATAATCAGGCCTGGTATGCCCATTATGCTGCAGCTTTAAAGTACCTTGGCCAAAGCAGTGCCTATCGGCGGTTGTATAATTTCGATAAATTTGTCCAGGCAAGAACTGTCGCCCCCCCTGCTGGTTATACTTCAATACAGCAATTTAACCAAAGCCTGCTTTCTGTAATAGTTCCTTTGCATCAGACGCAAAGACACCCGCTGGATCAATCTCTGCGTTATGGCACTCAGACTGATGATCACTTATTTCTGAGGTCGGAACCGCAGATCCAGCAATTAGAGCAACAGCTCCGACAGCAAATAGAGTTGTATATTAAAAGTCTGCCTGATGACCAGACTCATCCGTTTTTATGCCGCAAGTCTGACAATTTTTTATTCACAGGTGCTTGGTCTGTCCGACTGAATCAGAGTGGTTTTCATAAGAATCATTATCACAGTGAAGGCTGGATTAGCGGTTGTTATTATGTCGAAATACCACCTGCTGTTGAAGAGAAAGGTCAGGGGTGGATCAAGTTTGGCCAGGCTGAACTGACTGAACAACTGGCAATGCAACCGGATATTTTAGTTAAACCTCAAGCCGGAACTGTAGTATTGTTTCCATCAATGATGTGGCATGGCACTGAGCCTTTTTCTGGCCAGCATTACCGCGTAACAGTGGCTTTTGATTTAATTCCATCGGATTAACTTTTTAAGGGGTATTTATGTTTTGGGGTCGCTTTAGTGAAGAGCAAGCTGCAGATAACAAGTTAAAAAATCACGCAGAAGCTATAGAAATGCCCAAAGGTGAAATGTATCTGGCGTCATGTATTAATATTTTACGTAATGTGTATGGGTACGTGTTCTCCGTCGAAAAGGGGGTTGCAGTCGATAAAAGTGGTGGTTATCTGCCCCTTTATACTTACCCTACTATTGAATATCTGACGCAGTTTGATTTCCGCAAAAAGCGGGTATTCGAATTTGGCGCTGGCGCATCCACTTTTTTCTGGATGGAAAGAGCAGCTGAAGTGGTCAGCGTCGAAAACAATCAGGATTGGTACGCTAAGCTCAAGGCGCAAATTAAACCTAATGTAAAACTAATCTTTGCAGAGAATGCTGACTTTCCGCTGGCTATCAGTAAGCAGGAAGGGGTGTTTGACATTATCATAGTTGATGGTTTTGGCTATAGGTATGATTCAGCAGTGCAAGCACTGAATAAGCTGGCTCCAGGTGGCTGTATTGTGCTTGATAACGCAGATTGGCATCCTAATACTGCTGCTGTGCTGAAGTCTGCCGGTTTGCTGCAAGTGGATATGACAGGGTTTAAACCTTGCGAATCTCATACCTCAACAACATCAATTTTTTTCCGCCGTGATTTTGACTTTGCGACCTTAGAACAACGCCAGCCCGTTTATGGTAAAGGCGCAAAATGGATTAATTCGGCGGACTGGGATAAAAGTCAGCTGTAACTTTATTTTTTCCGGCAGCTATCGCAACGTTGCCGGGCCGGGTCATGTTCCAGTTGTTCAAAAGGCAATGCGGCTTCGCAGTCGGCGCAATAACCGTATTGCCCTATCTGGATTTGGCTTAAAGATGCTTCCAGTTGTTCCAGTCTATGCCGGTATTCTTTTAGCTGTTCTGAAAATACTCCTGACATCAGTTCCGGCCATTTCTGCACAGATTCAGCTTGCAGCTTTGTTGCCAGTAATAAATAGTCAGGGTCCTGACTATGTTTTAGGCAACTGACTATTTTTTGCTGGACCTGAGTCAGCTCCTGTTCTAATTTATCCTGATAATATTGTGTTGTGTGCATGGGCATGACAGAAACTCCTGATGAAGGTGGTTAGTGTGTACCTGCGTTATCCGGTTTGCTGTGATGTATATCAATAAACTTTATTTAATGTGATAAGTCGTGAAATTTTTTTCTGGTTAGTCAGGTCTATTTGAAGCAACTTAATGCAACCACAAGGAATATTGTTATGAAATCAAATAAAACTACCGCTGTTGCCGTCAGTGCTTTAGTACTGGGCTCTTTAGCTACTTTAAGTTTAACGGCAAATGCCAACCCGTTTTCAGCTGAACAGTTGAATGCAGGTTATCAATTGGCCTCAGCTGAAGCTTCTTGTGGCGCTGATAAAGCCAAAGACAAAGAAGCAAAATGTGGTGAAGACAAAGCCAAAGATAAAGAAGGCAAATGTGGTGAAGGTAAATGTGGCGGTGATAAAAAAGACGCCAAAGATAAAGAAAAATCCAAAGAAGGTAAATGTGGTGAAGGCAAATGCGGTGGCGCGGTATAACTAAGGTTTTTGAAATTGCAGGTCGGTGCGCAACATATCTAAGCCCGGGATCAGAGTAGTTCAGCGTGGCGGGAGTGATGGCGCAGTTAACCAAGCTGCAGCTTCAGGTGCGTAGGTTATATCACACCATAGTTAATCAGCCTGCGTTTGCAGGCTGATTGCTTGAAGGAGACTTTATGTCTGATTTGCTCTTAGGTATCACATCAGATCAGGTAGGTCTGGGTTTACGACGAGAGATGTTGAGTACGGTCGCAGAGCAGCAACAAGAAGGGATAGACTTTTTTGAAGTCGCTCCGGAAAATTGGCTGCCTTATGGTGGGCGTTACCAGAAAAAGTTTCGTCAGCTCACAGAACGTTATCCCTTTATATGCCACGGGTTGTCTTTGTCATTAGGCAGTCCGGACCCTTTGGATCTTGATTTTGTTCGTCAAATCAAAGCTTTTTTACAAGAGCACCAGATAAAAACCTACAGCGAGCACTTAAGTTACTGTTCTGCTGAGGGGCATCTATACGATTTGTTGCCTATCCCCTTTACCGAAGAAGCTGCAGTTTATGTCGCCGATCGAATTCGTATAGTGCAGGATATTCTTGAACAGCCGTTAGTGGTTGAAAACGTTTCCTATTACGCAGCGCCTGGTCAGGAATTATCAGAACTTGAATTTACTAATGCTGTATTGGAGTTGGCTGATTGCAAGCTGTTGTTGGACGTGAACAATATTTACGTCAATTCAGTCAATCACAATTACGATGCTCTGGCCTTTCTAAAAGGCCTGCCAACAGAGCGTATTGCTTATGGGCATGTGGCCGGACATTACCGACAACATGACCATCTATTGATTGATACGCATGGTGCAGATGTGAGTGATCCGGTTTGGACCTTATTGTCCGAGGCATATCAGTTTCATGGGATTTTTCCAACTTTGTTGGAGAGGGATTTTAATATTCCTGATTTGCAGCAACTGCAGTCTGAGTTGGCTCATATCCGCTCTTTGCATCCAAGTGCCACGCTTAAATTGAGGGCCTGAAATGAAGTTTCAGCAGGTACAGCAGCAGTTCGTGGCCTATTTACGTTCACCGGAGCAACAGGAAAAGCCAGCCGACGTGACGCAGGAACGGTTGGATGTTTACAGAGAACTACTTTTTAATAATGTGTCAGGTTTTGTCAGTACTGCCTTTCCTGTGCTGAAATCTCTCTATCCTGAGTCGGCCTGGCAACAGCGGTTACACTTGTTTTTTGCAGAATATCGTTGTGAAAATCCATTCTTTTTGTCCATTGCACAGAGTTTTTTAGATTTTTTGCAGCACCAGTATCAACCTCAATCCGATGATCCGGTTTTTATGCTGGAATTAGCGCATTACGAATGGCTTGAGCTGGACCTTGCTACCCGAAAAGCTGAAGCTGAAGTTGCAGTGACAGATCTGACACAACAAGCACTATGTCTGTCTGAGTTAGCGTCAGTACAAGCTTATCAATATCCGGTGCATAAAATTTGTCAGGAGTTTCAGCCAGAAGAGGCAGAGGTTTGTTTTTTACTGATTTACCGTAACGCTGAAGATGAAGTGAAGTTTGTAGCACTAAACCAACTGACTACTTTATTGTTGCAGCTTCTTGAGCAACAACCCGGTTTAACTTTGGTCGAATTGGTCAATGAGTTGGTGCCTTACGTGCCGCAGTTGGATCTTGCCCAATTATTGGCTGGGGCTGAACAGATACTGGTAAATTTTGCCGAGAAAGGCATAGTACAAGCTTTTCAAGCGCTATAAAATTCATTACCATGTTCCACCTTTTTAGTGAATGAGCTCAGATTATGGCAGACGAAAATTTTAAAGAATCTTTTGGCATCGGCCAATTAGCGTTACTGATAGTGGTTTTTTTGGCTTGTTTATGTCTCCCTCCAATTATCAGCTGGGTTCGTTTTTTCAGCTAAAATTTTGCGAGTGAAAAATGAACCGCCTTGTGGCGGTTTTTTTGTCTATTTTAGGTTGGGCTTCATTCGCCGATTATTGCACCATTTTAAAGATCAGGACACTGAGTATGACTACAGGATCTCTTTCTACTTTATTAAGTCAGGTAATAAAAGCTGTACCTGATTATCCAAAGCCAGGTATTTTATTTCGTGACGTCACCAGTTTGATGCTGGACGCAGACGCCTTTGGCAAAGTGATTGATGCCTTTAAGCAACAGTATCAGGATCAAGGCTTTACTAAGATTGTTGGCACTGAATCCCGGGGTTTTATTTTTGGCGCTCCTTTGGCTTATGCTATGGGCCTGCCTTTTGTTCCAGTGCGCAAACCAGGCAAATTGCCTCGTGAGCGAATTGCTCAGTCTTATCAACTGGAATACGGTGAAGACACACTGGAAATTCATAAAGACGCTATAGTGGCCGGTGATAAAGTATTGTTAGTGGATGACTTATTGGCAACTGGTGGTACTATTGCTGCAACAACCAGTTTAGTAGAGCGTTTAGGTGGCAAAGCCACTGATGCCGCTTTTGTGGTAAATCTGCCAGATTTAGGTGGACAAGCACGTTTAGAAAAGCTTGGGTTGAACCTTTACAGTCTGGTTGAATTTGCAGGCGATTAAATCTAACTTAGCCAAAGTAGTTGAAGTGGCTGCGCGGCGGTAAGCCAGCGAGGCCCCATGAACATAGTTTCCTATGTGATTGGGGTGAGCGCGCGCAGCCAACAAAGTTGTAGCTTCAAGTACAAAGGCTAAAACAGGCAGGTGGCATGAGTTATCAAGTACTGGCAAGAAAATGGCGACCTCAACATTTTGGTCAACTGGTCGGCCAGGATCATGTGAAAACAGCGTTAACTAATGCGTTGAATCACAACAGGTTACATCATGCCTATTTGTTTACCGGCACCCGTGGTGTTGGTAAAACCACCATAGCCCGTATTTTTGCCAAAAGTTTAAATTGCGAAACAGGCGTGACTTCCACGCCTTGTGGTGTCTGTAGTGCCTGTGTTGAAATTGATCAGGGCTTTTTTGTTGATTTGTTAGAAATTGACGCTGCCTCCCGTACTAAAGTAGAGGACACCCGCGATTTACTCGACAACGTACAATATGCGCCAAGCCGCGGTCGCTATAAAGTTTACTTAATAGACGAAGTACATATGTTGTCGCGCCACAGCTTTAACGCGCTTTTAAAAACTCTGGAAGAACCGCCACCACATGTGAAGTTTTTGCTGGCTACTACTGATCCACAAAAGCTACCTGTCACCGTCTTATCCCGTTGTTTACAGTTCAGCTTAAAAGCCTTAAGCCCGGAGCAGATTAAGCAGCATTTAGCTTATGTGTTGGCAGAGGAAGGTATTCCAGCTGCGGACGATGCGCTGGCTTTACTAGCCAGAGCTGCCAAAGGCAGTTTACGCGATTCATTAAGTCTGACCGATCAGGCCATAGCGCAAAGTAACTCCAATATTACAGTGCCTTTAGTGCGCGATATGCTGGGGTATTTAGAGCAGCAATGGGCGGAGCTGTTACTGGCAGCTGTGATTAACCGCGATTTAGCAGCATTAAAACAGCATCTGGATCAATTGGTGCAGCAACACAGTCATTTTGCCCATGTGCTGGATGATATGCTGGCCTTATTACATTTAGCGGCTTTAAGTCAGTTTAACTGGCAGGCAGCCGATTTAGTTACAGACCACAGTGCTTTTGTGCAGCAATTGGCAGAGCAGCAAAGCCCTGAGCAATTACAGCTGTTTTATCAGTTACTGATCTCCGGTAAAAAAGAACTAGCCTTTGCACCTGAGCCTCGTATTGGTCTGGAAATGGCGTTATTGCGAGCTGTAGCTTTTGTGCCAGGCGCTGAGCAGGCTCCTGCGATGCGTGCTTCGGCTCCTGTGTCTCATGCGGCAGAGCTAAAGGCAAAATTTAATTTACCTGAAACTACTGCTGTGGCTAAAGTGCCTGAAGGTGTGCCAGATAGTGCCGAAGTTGAAGTTGCTGTGACAACACCAGCGATGAAAACTGAAGCTGCTACAACGCCAGCGCCAGCTGGTATTGCTGCTTCTATACTGGCGCGACGGGGTATAAAAGCGGATTCAGTAGCTGAGACTCAGACCGGAAAAAAGTCTGAACCTAGAGCTGCTGTAGCTCAGGCTGCAGAGCCCGTTGCTGTCCAAAATGTACAGGTTGCTCCGGTTGTTTCTCCGTCTCAGGTTGCGCCAATAGCAGTTCAGCGACAGGTTACAGCTACTCAAACTCCTGCTGTCATTCAGCCCGGTGCCGTTATGCCAGCAGCGCCAGCACAACCAGAAGCTTCCCTACCTGATTATCCTGATGAAACTGAATCCTCAGACCTCTCGGTTGAGGATGCAGATTTTGCTGCTGATTGGGCCTGGCAGGAGTTTCAACATCAACATCAGCCAGAGCCTGAACCGGAACAACAAGCTGTAGCCGTCATGCCTGAAGCCAAAGCACAGTATCGTTTTGACGGTGTAATCACTGCTGAAAACTTCTCAGTGCGCCTTGCCGCTCAAGTAGACGAGTGGGCCGCACTAGTAGATAGTCTGAACTTAGGTGGCTTATTGCGGCTGTATTTGTTACATAGCAGCATCAGTTGGGCTGGCGACAGAGTGCAGTTGTTAGTCTGTCAAAGCCAGCAGCATCTGGACAAAGAGAAGTTCCGCGCAGAAATTGTCAAAGAACTCAGTCTGGCGTTTAACAAAGCCGTGCAGTTGGATATTCAGTATCAAACCTGGGTCGACACTTGCCCTGTAGCTATACAGCAACGCATTGAGCAGGAACGTTTTGTTTATGTAGAGCAGTTGTTGCAGCAGGACCCCTGGGTGGTGCAACTGCAAAA
>Ga0247725_1000535_pt1 | contig 26416 bp, 31 predicted proteins | sample OKSTACKMCFT3sol_FD_183021 | JGI IMG/M metagenome (GOLD analysis project Ga0247725, IMG submission 183021) | Subsurface sediment microbial communities from gas well in Oklahoma, United States - OK STACK MC-FT3-sol | ecosystem: Environmental > Terrestrial > Deep subsurface > Rock core/Sediment...
ACGCCCCTTTTCCTGAACGACCGTCACTTTCAATTAGCTCTTTAAATAGAGCTTCGAGCTTTGGCTTATTTTGCTCAGTGCAAAGCTCAAATATACGCTTCCCAGTTGCTTGTGCTGTTTCTTCATCCATTTTATTCCGTCCCGTTGATTATCAATCTCAATTAATCTTCTTCGCTTTGCTCAACTTCTTGAGTGTTAGCACAGTGAATACAGGCATACGTTGATTCACCTGTATGCTCATTTGAATATTGAAAATCGTGTTGCGTATATTCTTCGCAATGTGAGCAATATAAATTCATTTTGACTTCCCCCTCTATTGTTTTAATTAATTATTTCGGTAGTGCATTGAGGGTGGTCTACTGGATGATAAACATGCTTATGGTTGTAATTCGGGTTATCAACCAACGTACCGCTAGTAAGTTCAACGTGAATTGAATACTTAAAATAACCAGAAACCACGCCAAAGTTAGTGGACACCTTATACGCGCCTGTGCCTATTCCAGTTTCATCTTTTTGCGTGATTTTTACCTTCGTCCCGATTGGGTAATTAGTTTCAATATCCATAATCATATTTTCCGCTGTCTACAGTAGAGTCCAACCGTTGTTAGTTCGCTGCCACTTGCGCCCTAGCTTACGCCCGACACGCAGATAATGTGCTGCGCCGCTTCGCGTTACGCTTTCTGCATGACCGTCAGCTTCGATAACGCGCCAGTTAGTTCTTGAGCTTATATCAGTGAATGTTCGCATAATTTACTCCCGATCCTAGTGTTTGCCTACTTCTCAACATCAAAAACGTTTTTAGTTTCAATTAGCCTCCCGAAGCACAATTTTTCTTAACTTGAAACAATTATAAACACATACGCTTATAAGCACAATTATTTACTTGCTAGGTTTGAAAATTATTTTCTTTGCCTCCGTTTTGTAGATCTCGCCCGTTTCCAAAATAGCCAATTACGCTGCACCTTTTCGATTAATTACGGTAATGCCATTGTCTGCATATTCCCGATTTTGGATGGACATACAGACAGCTTTTACAAGGATTTGATGATAATTGGCGTGATTAATCGCTCAGACACGGCCTTTCACGGAAAAGCAATAAGCTTACCAGCAAGAGAGTCTTTTGCTTACCACTCTAAATATCATTTGATACATAGCAAAACCGCATAAAAAAAACCTAACACATTGAAACTTAAGAGCACAAAACTATTCATTTGTATCAATTGATACTAATCATGGCTAATTTCCTTTTCTGAACGATTTATAGCTTGCAATGCGAGATAGGCCATTTAACACCATTTAGTGTTAAATGAAATTTGATATAACACCATTTGGTGTTAAATCGACCCTATTTCTGGTTATTTGAGTGTCACCGATGAATGTATGCGCTTACCCGCCCCGCTTCCACTGAAAGCTAGCGTAGCTTACTTTTCGGGCGTCCCCGGTCAGATAAATAGCCAGTGATTTGATGTTTTTTGCGCTGGTTATAAATTGTTTGACGTGGCAAGCCAGTGATCTTAGAAATTTGCGCGTTTGAAAGCGATAAATTGTTAAGTTTGGACAACAAATCATCGTTAATCTGCAAGTGAGATTTTATACCAAGCTCTGTAACTCTCGATGCCACAGCTGAATAGCTGCGTCCCAAAGCCGCTGCTAGTTCGACACTGGTAGATTTGTGATAATGTTCTTTTAGATAATCATCGTCTTTTTGCGTCCACGGTCTGCGGTGCTTTGGCTTTGTCGTTTGCAAAGCTGATATGGCAAGCCAAATATGATGCCGGGCATGGAGTGGAAGCGGATTTTCAGAGTTTGGCGCGCACCAAGTCATAATAGTAGACTCACTACGGTAAATCAGCGCAGCAAGTTCACTATAAGTACCCTTTCGTCCGAATTTTGTTAGTGCGGCCAGTGCATATTTAGCAAACTCATTCGGGGTGAGTTTTTGAGCCCTAATCCAGTCCAATGAAATCCTCTTTTCGCCATACCTCAGCGGCACATTCGCATAACAAGGCACTATAAACGGATCGTGCCAAACACCACAAAATAAAAGCGCCCTCTCTGGGCGCTCATACAGCTTTATTCATCATCTATTTCATCACTAGCATCGAGATCTACTGGTTGTGTCCGCCAGTATGCACGGGCTTTATAAATAACAGCGAGGCGTTGTGATGTACTCCAACTATTTATACGCTCGATAAAACTGCTCGCCGCTTCTTTTGAGCCGAGAAATTCCGTAATCTGAGCATCATATTGATAGCCCTCGCTAATGTGCCACGGTAACAGCTCCGCCTCTACTTTTGGGTTAGGGTGCGGCATATAGCCGTTTTGGCTGGAATAAAACGCTAGCCATTCCTTTTCTGTTAACTCTGGCGTGTTATCTTCAATAAAAAGCGAAAATCTCTCAGCCATGGCATTGATCGAACCTGACCAATTAACAGCATTGCCGCTAAATTCGCTAAGGTTTTTGCAAATTTCAATAGTTTCATCGACTAATCGCACGGATTTTTTTACGGGCATAGCAAGATCCTTATAGGCCGCACTCAGCGGCCGAGGTGATGATTAAAAATTGATTTGGTAGTTATACGCCGCCGCCAAAGTCCTTAGCTCTGCTAAATAGGGAACGGCTAAATGTGGTGCCGATTTGACTTGCTCGGCAATTTCACGTGGGGAATATTGTTTTTTAACGTCAAAACCGAAGTCATTGCAAAAAGCCTTTATACCTTCTTTGCAAAAACCCAATTTACGGCAAGCATCCCAATCTACGCAGTTATCCCCAAAGTCAACCTTGCCACGCATTGCCTTGATTTTTGAGTACAAACCCCGCATCAAATTTTTGCGGTTATCATCGTGATAAGTGGTGCCCATTGGTGCGACAATCACAAAATCGACTGGCTGACCAAGCAAGGTACGTTGATAAATTTTGTGGCCGCGAAGTTCGCGAACTAACACCGCATCAAAGGCTTTATGTAAACGTACAGACAGAGGCGCTTTAGGTGCTTTGGGTTCAATTCCTGCGGAAACAATTGCGTTTTCTAGGTAGTTACCAGCCCAAGAACTCAGATCAACTCTTTTAGTGACAAAACCTTTTCCACACTTACGCTTAAAAGTGATTTCTCGGCTTGATATAGTATATTTTGCACCGTATTTACGATGCCAAGATTTTGAGTAGCAATTACGGTCTTCATCTACGCTTTGCGTAGTGGACACTTCCCAAGTCCCCACTTGGACACTGGCTTTAGTCTTGCGCCCGTAACAGTGGTCTTTAATATCTAAAGCGGCTCTGATAACAGAAAGAGTTAATACTGACATGATTTAAATTCCTTAACTTTCGCCCTACCGAAGTGGTGAGCCTCTTAGTTTTTGGGTTGTTCCTGAGAACAACTTTAATATATCGCACCCATATCGCACCCGCAAGGTTTTTTTTCAAATTTTCGCTATTTTTTTCGTTTCGTCCACGCAATAAAAAAGCGGAGCCCCTATCTAGATAGGAGTTCCGCTCTCTCATTTCGCAAACTGCCTATTCGGCAGGTAAACAACTTTTTTGAGTGATCTCATTGAGATTAATCTCAGCTGCCTATTCGGCAGGAACTAGCCAATTAATTATTACTCTTACTAAGAGTAAATTTCAACCACTTACCCTATGTCAGTTATTCCCTATTTAAATTTAACTTATAAGTCACATTACAATTAGCGCGAATTAACGCCTTTAAGCGTTCCATTGCATCCTCACTTGGCTGTTGAGTATTTTCGCCTCGGTATGCAGCAACGAGGCCAGCCATACCATTACGAAGCAATACAAGATCATCATTATTGATACGATCGACAGAAATTGTATTACCAAGCAAACGCAAAGATTCGGTATGCAAATAAGCATCAAACCCATTCACCTCAATCCCTGATTCCGGTACATCAAAACCTAGTGCAATTAAAATCTGGTGCGGCGTCATTTTCATAATTTATCTCCTTCGTTGACTTAACTTCGCTAGTTTAATTAGGTATACCCAAACGAGCCACGGCCAAAACACGTAGCTCATAAAGACTTACACCAATTTAAAAGAGCCACCACAAAAGCCCCGACTTAAACGAGCTAGGTCAGCCCTAGCGCCTTTATGTATATCATTAATGATATACACCGCTCTTTCTTACTTTGATTTACCATGCTTTTGTTGAGCTGCATTTAAGGTAAACGCACTCAGCTTACCCTCGGCAATGTCGGCACGACTATTCGCCTGGGCTAATTGCTCACTGGCGTTAAGCAATGACACTTTTAATTCAGCTAAGTTACGCTCAGCGTTATTGACTGTATTAGTTAGCACGGCATTTTTTTGTTCGAGTTCAGTGCTGGCCTGTGCGCTTAACTCAAGTGACCGTTTTAGATCCGTAATCTGCTGATTGGCAAACCCCAACTGCTCTTTTAAGCCATTAAGTTGATTTTCAGCAACACGCAAGTCAACGGCTTTTTCTTGTTCTGCTTCTTTAGCCAAAGTTAAGGACTCTTTAGCCAAGGTCAGCTCTACTTTTGCCGCTGCGAGTTCAGCGTTCAGAGTTGCATTGACCCGGTTACTTTCATCAGCCGCCGACTTCAACAACTGAATATCGCGCTCCAAGCTTGAAATTTGTGTCACTTGTTGCCGCTCACGTTCAGATAATGCCGCCAATTGCTGCTTAAGATCTTGGTTTTCTTCAATGAAACGACTAAGCGTTAGATTCACACTCTCTATTTCATTACTCTGGCGGTCAATTTCATCGATATAGCCTGTCACCTCGGCATCGTGCCTTTTCTTCGCATCATCAAAGGCTGTTTGTTCAGCCTTAAACAACGCTTGCGCTTCTCGCGCCAATTCAGCCCAAACAGGCTGTAAAAGCCCTAAAAGGCGATCAGTAGGCATATCAGGTAAGGATTCAATCGCCTGTGAGGTACGCTGTTCTCGCCAAGCCTTTAACAATGGAGTGATCGAAGTCAGACTCCCTCTATTTCCGTTTAATTCGCGTATACGTAGATTTGTTGGTTCAACCCCCTGAGCGGTTAAGCGATCAGCTAAGTCGAACACTAACTCTTGTGTAATCTTTTCTGATTTATCAACCATACTTAACCCTTAATGTAATAATGTAATGTAATCATGTAATGTAATCATGTAATGTAATCATGTAATGTAATCATGTAATACATTACATTATTACATAAATACAATAAAGGGATAAATCAAATGAAATGGTAAGGTTTTACTGATAATGTGATAGTTAACGGCTTGGATTCCACGGTGAACAGCGTCTGAGCCGCCGCCCCCTGAACTGGGGGCTAGTCTTGCTAAGAAAGATAAGGAAGAAAGCGCAGCGTATAACATCAAAGCTATACACTGCTATATGAGATTATCTTAAGAACCGCCGGAACTGTTTCTGTGTCCATTCATCTTTAAGCGATAACCACTGCTCAACCAGTCCAACAGGCAAGGCTGGTAAATCGATTAGACGAGTATTAGCAACTAATGTATAGTCGTGCTGTGACATATTTTTTACCTCGAAAGTTTTAAGTGTGTTACAGGTTAGTGCGGTGGTGAGATACCGCGCTAACCATCCTAGCAATGTATAACAACAATGTTATACATTAAATTAATTCCCTTGAACCATCTTCATCTGAACGTCTTTAATTGCGCGAATAACTTCTTCATCCCCCGCTTCCATCAACAGAACCAGACCCGCTCTAATCAACTTTGTAGTGTTAACCTCCCGCAGACTGCCCAGCTGGTCGATAATAAGATCTGCACAATTTGCCTTTAGCGTATCGCTTCGAGTAGCCAAAGCTGTCAACTCCGTTTCGAGGAACCGAATTGGTTTTGGAGTGATCTTTGTTGTAGCCACCGTCCCGAATGTGTTTGCCCTTGCTTTTTGAGGCTCTTTATTGCTTGCAGCAGCCAACTTACGTTCAGCGCGTTCTAGCGCGGCCAACTCTCCTTTCTCTTGTGGAGACAATTTAGCTTTAGCTTTTAACTCGGCAATCCGCTCTAAATTACTGTTCATAGCTATCAAACTCCTTGGCAAAATCTTTGTAATACGCCGCCCCAGCGTCACTAGGGGCAAATTTAGAAACAGGAAGGTTAGCAAGTTCAGCATCACCGAAAACCACTTTGTCCCAAATTATGGTGTCCGCAACTCTGCCGTTCCACGTTAAGCCAATTCTAGAGTCACCATAGGCCAGCTCACGTTTAGAAGCTCGGCGCAAACAAGTACGTAAAATAGTAAAGCGAATTTCGGATTCATCGATAAATTTAACTTCTTCAATATGCGCCAAAAACATTTCAATACCTTGGATAGATTTTTCTCTATATGAGGTAGGAATAATAAATTCATCAGCTGCCATAATCGCATTCAACCCTAGTACAGACGTTCCCGGGTTAGTATCGATAAGAATGTAGTCATATAAATGCTTCACTGCGGCTAAGTGAGCTATCAAGCGTTCTTCCCGGCGTGGCAGTGAGATCATATCCATATCTAACTTAGTCATAACGTCCCCGCTTCTGCCGGGAATGATATGTAAGTTAGCCTGTTTTTCTCCATCGATGATTGCGGGATATATCGCAGTGGTAATATCAAATTTTCGATTGAGTAAAGCATCACCAATGTAAAATTCTTCATCCCCATTGGTAAAATACTCGGTGGCATTAGCTTGACCATCAAAATCAATGACCAACACCTTTTTACCTCTATTAGCTAACTCATAGCTTAAGTTAACAACAGTAGTCGTTTTTGTAACACCGCCTTTGCGATTCCCAACCATAACTATTCTAGTCATAAATCCACCATGTAGAACATCAAAGATATACACTAAACTAAAGCTAGATTATCACGTGTAGAACATTAAAGATATACATAAACAGTATATTTTTTATTTTAAAATAAACAGTGAGTTACGCAAAAAGCCATGATAAAGCGATACTACCCACGAAAAGAACACAGCTAAGGGCAAATGGAGCTAGATACCCGTAGTACACTTTTTTGTGAACTTGTTTATTGACCAAATATCTATGGGCAATAACTCCCCCTTTGACGCTCCACCCTATAGCAACCAGCATCAAGATTATCCCTAAAACCCAATTTAAGTTTTGATAGGGTGTGATCCCTGAACCAGCTACAGCATTCTTAATTGAAGGGAACAACCTGAGCAATTCTTGAAATGTGAAATGATAAAACGCAGCAGCATATCGATAAGGGGATTCATGCGAAGCCCACTCATCCATCCATTCCCAAAATTCCCCGAATATTCCAACCGACAGTAAAACCAGAAATAAAAACTTGGCATTCCCATTCGTAAACATAAATCCCTCACAACCTAACAAATAATTGAAATCACCTCACAATATCAATGTATAACATCAATGTTATACATGCAATGGTTTTGTATAGTTTTTATTCGCAAACGACTACAGACTATCGCAACACTGCCGCGCATAGACGAAATTGGCTATGTTGGCCACATTGATCACATAGACAGTTCTATCTATGATGGTGCCAAATTTTTAATGAGTTTGTGCAATGGACATAGATAATTACCTAGGCGGCAAAAATGGTAGTGGGGTTTACCAAGCAATAATAAACCTGCTTCCACCTCACGACACTTACATTGAAGGGTTCTTGGGTACTGGCGCAGTGATGAAAAGGAAAGCCCCGGCGCTTCGGAATATTGGGCTCGATCTTAACAAGGCCTGTATAGACGGATTTGGCTATGCTGCAGCAGAGCTCTATCAGTGTTGTGCGTTTCAGTTTTTGCGTACTTTTGATTATGAAAGTAATGGCCGCACAGTTTTATATTTAGACCCGCCATATCTGCATGAAACCCGAACCAGCACCGCCCGATATGAGTACGAACTAACTGACGAACAGCACCGGGAATTGCTGAATCTGATAGTTGACCTGCCTTGTCTGATCTTGCTCTCGGGTTATCGAAACCAAATGTATGATGACGCGCTATCTGATTGGTGGAGTGTGGACTTTCAGGCAATGAGTCGCGGCGGCGTCCGAACAGAAACAATTTGGTGTAACTTTGAGCCCGGTCAAACTCACTATCATACGTTTGCGGGAAAAAACTTTACTGATCGACAACGCATTAAGAGAAAGGCCGCAAGATGGGCTAAGAAATTTGAAGCGTTGCCGATTGGTGAGCGCCAAGCACTTTTATCTGCACTGCTTGAAATTTTATCTCATAGTGAATAGGCCACGTATGCCTGTTTTGCCATTGTATGGTTTAACCATTAATTCAATTCTAAACGCATTGCCCCATGATCTTCTTTACATGGTGTAATGGCTTTTAACTTCCAAACATCACATAGTTTATTAGCCCTTAAATAACACTCTTTGGCATCATGCTTGCAAATTCACCCTGCTAGACGCTTTTGCTTTTTAGCGGATTTTCAGCGGGTTTGTAGTTAGACGGTCGGATGACAAAAGAAATGTTCAGCGGCGCTCTTAAAGCTCGCCCCTAGCGGTAGCTAGGAAATGGCGAGGCATTTTTGATTATTTTGTTTATAGATCTTTTTTTCTTTCTTCTTTTAAAGAAAAAATCAAAAGAAAAAAGCTCAAGATAACAGACTAAAGATCACAACTAACTTCGCAGTTTTATTTTGTACTTTAACTTTTTAGATGAAATTTGTATTAATCCGTGGCTACGCCTTTGACTGGTGGTAATCGATGACAATTCAATGAAATTTATATGTTTATGTAAGGTACTTTTAACACCATACGCCCTTATAGGTGGTTGTCAGGCATGACAAAGCTCAGCGATTGCCGATAAGACGTATAAATGAAAGGCTCTATACATTCATTAGTTAGGTGGGGGAGAGTAAGCTTCGCGTTGTTCGCGCGCATAATGTGATTGGATAAGGTCTAAGAGTTCTTGTGATGGTTTAACGCACGTCATATTTTGGCGCAAAGTACCATCCTGACGATACCGAGAACTTGGATATCGAGGCTTCTGTCTAAACGATTTACCTGAAAGCTTAAGATCCGCAGCATGTTTTGCAGCCCCAGTTCTAACAGATAATCTATCAGCTCCTAACATACTCAATAGCTTTGAAGATAAGTACTTGTGGCTTGCTTCTGCATGAAAAGATGCAACATGGCCATCTTCATAAACGCTTACAGTGTGGCTTTCTATGTGCCCACATTGTACTAATCGATTAAAGTAGAAATACCATGTAGATTCAGGTATATAAACCCCGTGCCGCATTGCGACCTCTTTACGCAGCGCATCATGGGTTACATTCTTGCCACCTTGTCTTGTAGCAACGACAATATGACCGTTGTTGACATTACAATTAACAACGAATGCAGAAAGCATATAACCTAAGATCACTTTTGACCGGTGTTGGGGGGCACCACGCCTTAAGCCGTCACCACAGTCTAGAAATTCCTCACGATAAGGTAACAACTTAGCTTGTGTAAGTAGCGTTTGAATAAAGTCAGGTAAACGCTTGCCTTTAAACCCTGTGAAGCCTGCAATCTTGGCCTTAAAGCCCACTGCGGCGTGTTTTCTTTTCACAGTATCTGCAATGTGTTTAATTTCTGCATTTATCTTGTCACGCTCCGCTTTTCTGGCAGCCCTTAAGCGGGTTACTTCGTCATCAACAGAAAAGGCTTCACCGTCAGGAACGGTATCGAGAAACGATGCATCCATTTCATAGCAAGATAGCGGCGGCAGCAACTCTTGATATTCATCGCTTGGTGATGAATAGAGGAAATCTGACTGGTTAGCGTTTTGCATCAGACACACCCGCGATGCTACAACTCAGCCCAATTGATCGAGAGATCGAGGACGGATTAAAGCAACGGTTTATGTGTCTATAGATTAGGTGCTGCAAATGGCAGCCAAAAAAGATATTAGGCATTTTCTTATGATTCCGAATGTTTTAGGGCTGCTTGATTGGTTAGATCAAACATTGCTGAACACTCTAAACTAAACGATCGTAAAGATCAACGATCTTTTAATTCCTTGAATTTTAGGCACAAAAAAGCCGACCCATTCGGTAAGTCGGCTTCGTTGTCGAATGCTTAACGTCAGGGAACCACCCCCAACACACTCTAATTTTGAAAAATACACTACATAGAAAACTATGTAGTAGCGTGCTATGTAATGCACTTTTGCTTCAAAATCTACTACGTATTTTAATTGCTCATCACACAAATTGCAAGACTAATGCAAAACAGATCAACTATGAATCCAAATTAGATTCAGCATCTAACTTTTCGCTCACAGACTGAACAATCAAGTCTGTAACGCTCTGAAATTGTTTACTTTCAACAGCGTCATTTATTTTCTTTTTTAACTCAACAGGGCATCTAAAAGCGATTAGCTCCGTTTTTGAGGTTGTTGAAGGCTTAGATTTTTTTTTCATTCAAATAACAATTTAGTTGACCACGTTACTGTATAACAGTACATTTACTGTTATACAGACCTTTAAGGCGCTTTGTCTATTGATTCTGATCATAGAACATATTGTTTTTTCGATAAAGAAGTAAAACCATGACTCTGAATGAAAACGAAAACAATCTGCTAAAAGAGCTTTTCCCTACGCTGACAAATAGACAGCTAGAAGTGATGAAAGATTTCTCACTTGGGATGACCACTTCTCAACTACAAACCAAAGCAAATTGCTCTCGAACAGCTATAGAAAAACATTTAGCTGATCTGCGAGCTGAATTTGGTTGTACGTCATCAAATGAAATACGAACAATATTCCTTAACAATATTGTAATAAGGGTATTACAAGCCACCTCTATCAATAAATAAAAATACAAATCAAGTTAGGAATTTCCTAACTAACGGCTTGATCCATTTTAAATTAATATCCTCCCAGCATTAAATACGAAACAAATGCTAATTGAGGACTACATGGCAAGTGAAATTATTAAAAAAAATCACTCTAGAATAACAATTCTCTTAGAGGGTGAGCTAAACGATTTGCTCGTTAGTTCTTGTGGTCGTTCATGTCGCAGTAAGCGAGCTGAAATCTATTTAAGAATTAAAGATAGCTTACTTAGATTTAATGATCTTCCCACTTCAAAAACTGACGAAAATAAACGCAGTTAAAAAGTAATCTTTACCGTTCTTTAACAATTTGAGCCATAAAAGACCATCCATTATTTGCAATATATGGTGGAAATGGTCACTCCCGGCGTCCAGTAGGGGAGTAACGGAAACTGCTGAAATAGACCTATGTGCCTCTGGTGGCGACCGAGCACAGGAACGCCCAGATAAGCGTTAAAACGCAGGAAACACCTGCGGCCTGTGAGGGAATCAATCCCGACTTGTGAGCATGACCCACAAACGCATATAGCCCCGCCTGTTATCGGCGGCACCAGCGGACGGCTGGTTTGGTAGATAACCACATCAATAATATCCCCTGTTAACAGGGGATATTATTAAGTGATTTTATCAATTGGGATGACAAACTAATTTATAAAGTCATTTGAAATAGGTTGGATAAACTTCTGATTAAGAGGACATTTTATGTAATTAGCAACTTCCATGTGGACGGGTTACGAATCACAACAGGCGTGAGTGAGTAACGGATACTAACGAATCTTAACGATGACGTCTGCATAAGACAGCGGATTTCATAAGTTGCGCCTGGGCGAACATGGACAAAGGAAAGGGTTAGGGGTTGCGCCGTGTCTTACTAACGCCTTTCTTGCTTGCGCTAAGGGATATTTAAACGATGACTATGGAACACATTCTTTTCATTTTCGCAGCGGTAACACTCCTAAATATCTTGTCACTTGTTCAATTGAAATTACGTAAAAGGTGAATTAATGGACGCAATGGATTCCCGGCTTCAAAGCATCAAATCACACATGGGCATACCCTTATATAAAAAATTGCACGATCCTAACGTGATTGAAATCATGTTAAATCCAGACGGGCAATTATGGGTTGAAGAATTTGGCGAGCCCATGAGCGTATTTGGCTCAATGCAGCCCCACAGCGCCAGTTTGTTTATGAAAGCAATCGCGGGTTATCACAACACAACAATTAGTGATGAAAAACCTATTTTAGAATGTGAACTACCGCTCGATGGTTCACGGTTTGAGGGGATATTTCCCCCGGTGACAAAGAACCCCACTTTTACAATCCGCAAAAAAGCACTCAGGGTTTTCACCCTGAATAATTACATCGAAAGCCAAATATTGAGCGAGCATCAATTTAAGGCGCTTTTGGATGCGATTGAGTCACACAAAAATATATTAATTGTCGGCGGTACTGGTTCAGGTAAAACAACTTTCGCCAATGCCCTTATCGATGCAATGGTAAAAAATAATATCAATGAGCGCATTGTTATTATGGAGGACACCAACGAACTGCAATGCACCGCTCCAAATTCTGTAATCCTTCGCAGCAACGAACACACCAGTATTAACCGTTTACTGAGAGCAACATTGCGACTCAGACCTGACCGAATTTTAGTGGGTGAGGTTCGAGGCGGTGAGGCTCTTGAATTACTTAAGGGCTGGAACACTGGGCACCCGGGCGGGATTGCAACAATCCACGCCGACAGCGCAAGCCAAGGCTTGCAACGCTTAGAAGATCTTCTTTCAGAAGCCACCCCAAACGTAAACAAGGCAATGATAGCCAGCACTATCAATGTCGTTGTTTTTATCAAAAAAAACCCAACTGGCCGCAAAATCGAGGAGGTGATTCAGGTTACAGGGTATGACTCCAAATCCAACCAATATCTATATGAAAAACTTGCTTAAAGGATTAATGATGACTAACTATGCACCCACGCTTAGTTTTAACAAGCACCTTCCCTTCCTAATTGGTGTATCGATTGTATTACTAATGATGATGTTCCCCGATATGGCTCACGCATCCAGTAATACGGGTATGCCATGGGAAAGCCCACTCTCAAAAATCGTTTCATCCATTACTGGCCCGATTGCTTTCGGGATTTCAGTTATAGCCATTGCGGGGTCTGGCATCACTCTAATTTGGGGTGGTGAAATTACCAACCTGATTAAAACCTTATGTTACATAGCACTCGTTGTTTCAGTCATCGTGTTTGCAACAAACATTCTGTCCTCAGTGTTCGGTATATCTTCAACGCTAATTTAAGGGGTTAAAAATGGGGTCAAAACTAAATCGCACTCCAATATTCAATTTTAACCGAAGTAATTTAGTTTTGGGCGGAGAACGTAAGATCGTTTATGGGTTGCTTTTGGTAGTAATCATTTTCGTAGTAACCCTGCAAACATGGTTCACCTTTGTTATAGGGGTGTTTTTATGGATTGTGGGAATGCCTCTACTCCGAATGATGGGCAATGCAGATCCAGAAATGTCCCGTGTATTTAAAAGATTTACGACCTATCAACCTTACTACCCTCCCCACGCCCCTAAAGACTACTCAAGAAGGAATTAACGATGTTCAAAACGGCATCTTATAGAAAATCCATTAAAGGTATGCCTGATTTACTCAATTACGGCATTCTCTGTGATGATGGAGTTGTTGCAAATAAAGACGGTTCGCTTACGGCTGGTTTTGTTTTTCGCGGGGTTGATATATCTAGCTCCACCATTGAGGAGCGAAATCACCTGACCTCACGGATCTCTGATTTGCTAGTCAGCTTCGGCACAGGCTGGATGATCCATGTGGATGCCGTTAGACAAACTTCCCCTGAGTATTTAAATCAGGAAATGTCACATTTTAGCCACCCTGTTTTTGCCATGATTGACGCAGAACGATACGACTATTTTTCGCGAGTCGCAGAGCGTTACGAGAGTAGCTATTATATGTTTGTAACATATATGCCCCCCTCAAAATCAAAAGCAAAAATCCGAGATTGGATGTTTGAAGATAACCTCCAAAAGAAATCTCTATTTGCAAAAAGTCTTGAAACCTTCAATCGCAAACTGCGGGACGTACAAAGCCGATTAGAGTCGTACATCAAAATCAGACGGCTTTTAGCGTATAAGTTGAATGACGATGATGGTTCGACACATTGGTACTGCGAATTATTGCAGAAAATCAATTTAATGGTCACAGGCGTTGACCGCCCAGTTAGATTGCCCTTTGTGCCGATTGGTATTGATTCGTTGATTGGCGCTAATGAGCTGTGGACGGGGTTAAGTCCCAAATTAAATAAACAGTATTTAGCAGCGATCAGCATTGAGAGTTTTCCTGACCAATCGACCCCCAACATTTTAAACCATTTGGACAAGCTGGGATTTGCTTATCGTTGGTCAAGTCGCTATTCATTCTTTGATGCTTTTGACGCTGAAAAAGCGTTGGAAAAAGAGCGCAAAACATGGTCTCAAAAAGTTATTAGCTTTAAAGACCAGTTAATGAAAACGCCAAACCCTAAAATCAATCAAGATGCGGCGCAAATGGTTTGGCAGTACGAACAGGCGCTTAATGATGCTCGTTCAGGTAAGTTGAAATATGGGCATTTCACCCCGTCAATTATCGTGATGAATGAAGATCGTGAGTACCTTGAATATTGCTGTGAGCAAATCGAAAAAACAGTGCAACACCTCGGTTTTGGTTGCAGAGCCGAAACGGTTAACGCTGTCGAGACATTTTTAGGCTCACTGCCAGCGGATTCACTACATAACATTCGCCGTCCGTTGGTATCAACCATTAATCTTGCCGATATGTTACCTATGTCGTCAATCTGGTCAGGTCGATTAACTAACCCCTGTCCATTTTATCCCCCTAACTCACCCGCAGTTATGCAATGTAGCGCCGAAGGGGCAGCCCCGTTTAGGCTCAACTTGCATGTGGATGATTTAGGACACTTCTTAGTATTCGGGCCACCCGGGACAGGTAAATCTACTCTGTTAGCGACTCTAGTGGCACAAACCAACCGCTATAAAGGGTGTAAGCAATATGTCTTTGATAAAGGGCGTAGCGCTTATGCGATTAGTCAATGTGGCGGGGCGCATTATGATATTTGTATCGATGATAAAGTCACTTTTGCGCCGTTATCGCATTTAAGAGACGATTTTGCATGGTGCGTAAACTACATCATCAAACTGCTGGAATTAAGAGGCGTTAAGGTTACAGCCAAACAGCGCAACTTAATTGAAGCAGGGCTAAAAGATTTAGCAGATTCAGACATTAAAGAAATCAATATCAGTGAGTTTCTTAACATCGCTAACGATGTAGAAATCATTGAAGCATTGACTTTTTACACTATCGGTAGCGCGGGTAATCTACTGAACTCAAAGGCTGATACGTTCAAGGACGGCACCTTACAAGTCTTTGAGATTGAAGAACTAATGAATAGAGGAAGTGATGAACTTATCCCTGTTCTGCTCTATATCTTCCGTCAAATTGAGCGAGGTCTAGATGGTTCTCCGGCGTTTATTTTTATCGATGAAGCGTGGGTTGCATTTGGTCATCCAATATTCAAGGCAATGCTGGTTGAATGGCTTAAGGTTCTGCGTAAAGCCAACTGCGTGGTCGGTCTGTTTACCCAGTCATTAAACGATGCCGTCAAATCTGGTGTTCTTGATGTTCTGATTGAGGCTTGTCCTACAAAGATTTTCTTGGCAAATCCCAACGCCAATACAGATCAAATTAAACCTATCTACAAAACATTCGGTTTAAATGACCGTCAGATTGACATTATCAATAACGCTACTCGAAAACGTCATTATTACATCACATCCCCGGAAGGAAACCGACTGTTTGACCTGTCTTTAGGAGAGTTAACGCTGTCGTTTGTCGGGGCTGGGGGTAAAGAAGATATTGCCCGGATGAAAGAGCTAGTAAATGAACATCAAGACGATTGGTATAAACACTGGCTTGTAGAGCGCAAGGTTCTGTCTGAGCAAGATATTTTAGAAGTAGCATAGTTTTTAAAGGATTTTACTTATGAAAAGCAAACTAATCGCTTTGAGTATTTCGCTGTGTTTAGGCTCCGCAGCTTATTTGCCGTCATCTAATGCTTGGCCTGTTGTTTGTGTTAACTGCGGCACCGAATGGACGCAGATAATGAATAACATTCAGCTCGTTCAGTCGTATTCAGAACAGATTCGACAAACCCTAAACCAAGTCAAAATGATCAATGACCAAATCAAAAACACCAAGGCACTAGCCAACGGTGAATGGGGTAATACATTTGATCAGATTGAGCGATTAAGCGCACTGGCGCGGCACGGCCAATCAATTGCCTACTCAGCATCAGATCTCACTGCTGAAATGGATAGACGCTATAAGGGCTATCAGCATTGGCAACGTGAAATATCCCCTCAAGATTATGAAAACCATTACCAGCAACTTAGCCAATCGATGGGTGACTCTGCGGGGGCTGCGTTAAAAGTTGCCAACGGGATTTATAACCAGCGCAATGAAGATGAGCGCGTTTTAAATCGTATTGAATCACGCTCTCAAAGTGCCACAGGCCGGATGGAAGCCATTCAAGCTGGTAATGAGCTATCCGCTCAAATCATTCGGCAACTGCAAAAAATCGAAACGCTATTAAGCGCCCAGATCCAGCAGACAAGCACCTTTGTGCAAGCAGAGAATGAAAAAGAGCAGCTGGCCGCCGCCCAGTCCAGCGAGTTTAAAAAAGGTGATGCACCACCTTTAAAATCTCGCCAACTTGAGACATTTGAACTCAAAAAATTCTAAGGGGTATCTTATGCGCTTGGTGATCACGTTGCTTTTATTGCTGTTGATACCCAATGCTTACGCTCAGGGTGTTCCTGAATCCGGCGCAATCGATGAACTGTTACGCACATTTGAAAATGCAGCCGGGCAATGGCCGCCAGTGCTTAGGCAGTATGCAACTTATGTGTTTATCGCTCTAGTCACAATATCGTGGGCATGGTCATTTATGTGGATGGCCTTTAAAGAAGCCAATATCACGGAGCTGTTAGCAGAATTAGCACGCAGATCCTTGATGATTGGTTTCTTTTATTACCTACTCATGGACGGTACATACTTAGCGGCCAAAATTGTTGAAGGGTTCCAGTTCTTAGCGCAAGCATTGACAGGGAAATACATTCACCCCAGCTCAATTTTCGATATTGGTTACTCATTAGCCAGTGAAATTATCAAGAAATTGAGTTGGACAGATATGGTTGACGGCCTTGGTTTTGTACTGGCCGGGATAGGGATTTTAATTGTTTTCGCGTTTATCGCTCTCGAAATGCTATTAGTCATTATTCAGTATTACATCATGCTCAATCTTGGTGTGATTATGATGGGATTTTTAGGCCATGAATGGAGTAGAGAATATGCGATTAACTATTTCCGTCTAATGCTAGGTCTAGGCGTTAAGTTGCTCAGTATGCAAATGATTGTCGCGTTATCGTTAACTATCTTACAAGGCTGGTTAAACACAAGCGATTTAACGTGGACGCAAATATTACTGATTTTACCGTGCATTATCGTTATTTGGGGATTAGTTCGGGAAGTTCCGGCGCTGGCTCAAAGCCTTATATCTGGCACCGATAGCACGTCAGGTAATTCGATTGCAGGGGCTATGCAAGCTGTGGCCGCTACCGCAGCGTTAGCCGCGGGGGCGTATGCAGCAGCTGGGGCAATGGGTGGCGGCGCAATGGGTGGCGGCGCAAATATGGGTAATTTGCTCCGTAATGCGTGGGATCAAGCAAACGGAACGGATAGCGACCCTGCCACTTCTCCACTTCCAGATAGCGATAGCGGGAGCGGCGAAAGCTCGGGCTCAACAGGTTCAAGTAATATGAGTTCTGATCTTCCTCGCTCCCATGGAAACAATGGTAGCAGTGGAAACGCTGACAGCGGCGACTTTCAAGGCTCAATCTCTGGCTCTGGCTCACCTAGTTCGTCAGGCACCGCGCCAGATTCAAGCTCCCCCTCATCGAGCGCGAGCGCCCCAGCCGCAAAAAGCAGCATGTTATCGACAGCTGGCAAAGCGGCAAAAATTGCAGGTGCGACAGTAGCCAAAGAAACCCTATCAAGCGCCAAAAATGCCTTTCTGAGCGGTTTAAAGCGTCCGATTGAAAACCGTAATCAAGACACTGTTATTGGCCGTGCTGCAAACTCACTCAGTAAAACCGCTGGCGCCCCCTCGCAAGACGCACCGATAGAAAATGCTAAAGCATCACCTCAAAGCGGAGGTAGCCAAGGCAATAACGGGGGCAGTGGTAAAGATTGGTTTTCTCAGTCCGGTGGTTATAACAATCTCTCACGTGACCAAAAAGCGGCGGCTAAAGAAGCGCATACACGCTGGCGTAGTGAATCAGATTCAAACACCTACGACCTAAATAAATATGTGCAATACACGCAAGAACATCACAAGGATAAATAATGAAAGATGATAACGCTTTGCCAGAAACGGCAAATGACAGTCAGCCTAAAGCGGCGACTGACGAACTTACGCTGCTTTACCAACGCGCACGGATGGAATGGGACGAAAGACTGGGAAATATCGTTGCATTCAACCACAAGCTAATCACTATCTCCATCATTTCAGGTCTAGCAACCTTATTAGCCGTCTGCGGAGTGATATACATAGGCGCACAAAGCAAAATTGAGCCGTATGTATTAGCAATGAGCGACACTAAATTGGTAGCACTGCAAGCAGCTCAAAGGATGCCGATGGATGAAAAGAAACGGCTTGAAATTACTCAGTTGAGCGATTTTGTGACTCACGTTAGATCAGTCTTTACCGACATAAACGCGCAGCGTGAATACGTCATAAAAGCCTACGCGCACTTAAGGAGTACCGACCCGGCATTTATACAAGTGAATCAATATTTAAGCGAAACAGCACCGCCCCATAAAAGGGCTGAAACCGAAGCCGTCACGGTCAGAATTGATAATATCCTGCCCATTGGTGATAAGTCATCGACCTATCAAATCGAATGGACAGAGAACATAACAGACCGTCAAGGCAACCCCAAATTACCTCAGCATTTTAAAGCCGCTGTTGAAATCTACTATGAAGTCCCTTCAACGCCTCAAGAGTTTATGGGCAACCCGACTGGTTTGTGGGTGAAATTCTTCAACGTCACGGAGCGTTTATAATGAAACCGAGTTTAATTCTCGTATTTGCATCCTCTATTTTTACTCCCCTTGTTAATGCCGCAAATTTTGAAGATGACTATCCAGCCCCGTCACTTTCACTAAAAGAAAATAGCGCACTCACCATTTCAAATCAGTGGATTGATAAACCGACCACGCCAATTACTGACGGCACAGGCCGAGTGACCTATTACTTTGGTGATTCCTTACCTTCTCTAGTCTGTGCCCCGATAAAAACCTGTGTTATCGAGCTAGAAGAAGGGGAAATGATCGCACAGGGCGGGTTACAGCTGGGCGATAGCACCCGCTGGAAAGTCAGCATGGCCGTATCGGGTTCGGGCGCGAATAAGCGCACTAACTTGATTGTAAAGCCTACAGACATAGCCCTTGAAACAACGATGACCGTTGCTACTGATAGACGTTTATATCAAATCAAACTGATTTCAGATCCTATCCAATGGATGCCCTATGTGTCGTTTTCATATCCAGAACAGCGACAAATGGAATGGGAAACGTATCAGGCGGCAATGGCGCAGCAAGTAAAGCAAAATACGCTGTCTGACGGGGCGTATATCCCTGAACTCGACTTTGACTACAAAGTCAGCGGTAAGTCGTATTTCAAGCCGCTGCGCGTTTATAACGATGGAGTAAAAACCTATATAGAAATGCCCCCCAAAGTAGAGCAGGGCAATTTACCCGTGATTTTGGTCGTGAATGGCTCGCAAAAAGAACTCGTCAACTACCGTTATCAGAATAGCTACACACAAGATGACGGCAGGAAAATTAACGGGCGATTTATTGTTGATCAAGTCTCAAAAGAACTCATTTTGACAATGGGGGTCGGCGGCGATCAAGAATCAATCCTTGTAAAGCATAGGGGCTAACACCATGAAAATATTTTTAGCCGTTTTGCTATCAGTTCTACTTTCCGCTTGTGCTACCTCAGAAGTGAATTACTACGATTTCCCGGTAAAAAATGCTGACCAAGTGACCATAGCGAAAGATCTTGCATGGCATATTAAAGAGAAACACGGCGCTAACGCTGTATTCGATTTTAATTATCCAATGTGGTCAACCAGCACTCACTTTTCTGAACTCGTTGAAACAGAATTAAGACGCCTCGGCATTGGTGTTTATGTCTCTGAAACTGAAAAGCAAGGTAAGCACAATCAGTTGTATTACACCTTGTCGAAGCTTAACGACCGTCAGTTTTATATTCGTGTCGTTGTAAATAATCAGTTTTCATTTCAGCGGATTTGGATTTATCAAGACGAGCAATTATTCCCACTACCAACAACCACCGTGTTTGAAGGGGTAAAAAATCGTGAGTAAAATTTCTCCAATGGGCGACCCGCAACAACATCACACTGGGTTATCGTTAAAAAAATCCCCGATTAAAATCGCGATTGCATTTGCCGGGTTTCTGGTTTTGATTGTGCTTTATGCGATTGGCAGCAAGGGGCAGCAAGTACAAGAGGCCGCAGCGCAAAAAGACGAGTCTAAAAGCTCTGGACGAAAAGAAGGTAGCAGCACAGCAGCAATTCCCCCGGCATTGCAATTAGCTGGTCAACAACCTTCAATACCAGCAGCGAACACCCCACCGCCGCCACCGCCGCGCCCAGCTTATCAAGACAATGAATATGACGATGCTGGCGCTTATGAGGATTCATACCAACCAAGGAGAGCGCCACCGCCGTCTTTAGAAGAACAACGCAGAATCCAGCAAGAGTTGCGGATTGCTGATTATAGGGCACAACAATACCTAGCCGCACTTTCAGCTGATACCGAAGTACGACTGAATGATAATAATCAATCAGCGTCACTTGGGGGTGGGGGGCAAAATGGTTTAGGTGACGGAGAAAGCCGTATCGCGCAAGCTCAAGATAAAATTCAGTCATTGCAATCTAGCTTAGGCTCCCTAGGAAATCCGTTTATGTCGTCTGCTATGGCCGCAGATCAAATGTTGCCGCAAATGCAGCAATCAGACCCAAACGGCCAAGCTAGAAAAGAGGCTTTTTTGAGTCAAAAACGCAGTGATGACTACTTAGAATTTACTCGTGATGTGCCGTTATCGCCCTTTGAGTTAAACGTGGGAACCATTATCCCCGCCGTGCTTATTTCGGGCATGAACTCTGATATACCCGGGGCGCTAATTGCCCAAGTGAGCCAAAACGTCTATGACAGCGCCACAGGGAAACATTTATTAATCCCCCAAGGCGCAAAATTGTACGGCGTTTATGACAGCAACGTGTCTTATGGACAATCCCGGGCTGTGAGCGCATGGACTCGCATTAACTACCCTGACGGTACTCGTCTAAATCTCGGCGGCATGGGCGGGATGGACGTTGAAGGTTATAGCGGATTTGAGGATCAAGTGGACAATCACTATTGGAAAACATTTGGTAATGCGGCACTCCTTGGGATGATTTCAGGCGCTACTCAAGCGGGGATTAGTGAAGATAGTCGCAACAGTAACACTAAAAGCGCCATTGCTGACGGTGTAACTCAACAGTTCGCGCAAACAGGTTCGACATTGATCCAAAAGAACCTCGATGTGCAACCAACTATCAAAATTAGACCGGGTTACAAATTCAATATCATGGTCAATAAAGACATTATGTTGACCCCCTACAAACCGTCTCGCTAACCCTTTTCACGCACATAAAAACAAAGTCAAACCCGGTTTTTTATAAAAGCCGGTAAGGAACCATTTTGTCTAAAAAACTTGCTCTATTGCTAATGGCCGTGCCTACCGTTTCGCTGGCAATGCAGCCTAAAATCGAAAACGAATCGGCCACCTACTCACAAGATGGGATCGTGATTAGTGCCGATGTACTAAGGAAAAGCCAACCAGTTGCCCCGCAGTCTCCACCCCAAATAAAAGCGATTGAGGTTGTGCCCGAAGCCCCCACTGAAACGGTTACTGAAATGGCCGCCCAAGCAGCGCAACCAATACAAGAAACCGCCGCAGTGCCAACGCCTGTTATCACTCACAACCTGTTTATTTATCCCGATGAATCGTTTTATGACGCGATTAATCGCTGGTTGAGAAATGACGGTTACACAACAGTTGCATGGTCTATCGATGACGAGGCCAGCGAGGAACTAGCGAAACGTCCTAAAAGCATAGTGAGCTTTGCGGGTTCAGTCCGAACCGTGTTGCCCACGTTATCTAAACAAATTGGTGTGCCGTTGTATTTTGCTGAAACGTCATCACTGGCAGCAATTCATCAATGGCATAACCGCCAAGTGCAAATAACGCTAGTTAACGGGCAATCATTAAGTGATGCAGTTAAAAAACTTGCTCAGGACTATGGCTGGAACTGGAACGAAACAGCACAAAGCCCCAGCTGGTTAGCGGCTAATGATTACCCCTTTTTGACGAGCTATCCGATAGTCACGCCCCAAGGCGATATTGCAAGGGCATTAGGGGTGGTTCTAGAAGGATTTCCCGTCTCGGCTCAATTGCTCGATAGCACTCAAACCCTGTTTATCGTTGATACCAAATAATAAGGACATATCATGTCGTTAAAGCTATTAAAAACTATCGGCATAGCCGCTGCGCTAACATCATTAATCGGCTGTGTTTCGCAAAATTATACTGACACGAAAAACGAAGCTGATTCGGTTCACGAAAGGATTAGCACTCTTTCTCAAGTTAAACATAGCTCGCAAGTGCGAAGCATCAGCCGCCCTCCCATTTCAACTACGCCGCTAGTGATTAAAAAGGATATTCCTTGGTTAAGTGAAGCGGTAAGTATTTCAGCTAACGATGTGCCGTTGTCACTGGTGATGTCCCAAGTGATGAACGGCGCGGAGCATTACAACAAACCTGTTCGCATCTGGTTTGATGGTGATGTAGACCCAAATAAACGTGTCACGCTCTCATTCAAGGCGAGTCGTGAGGACGTATTAAACCTGATTGCAAGGCAAACCGAATACGGCATTAACACAACTGACGATAAGGTATCTATCAGCCGCTTTGAATCTGAAACGTTTGTGATCACAATTCCCCCGGGAGTGTATAGCGGCCAGTTAGGATCTCAAGGTACGGCAAAATCATCAGGGGGCGGCGCAGATACACTAAACACCCGAGTTGAAGGCCAATACCTAAACACTGCTTACAAGGATGTAGATCCCGTTACGCAAATTAAAGACAGCATTGTCACATTGCTGAAAGACAATGATTCTGACGATGACAAACTGGTCGGCAGTGTAGAAGTTGTGCCAGCCCTAACCGCTATCGCGGTTAGAACAACACCAAGCCGAATGGCACAGGTTCGCAGCTTAGTGAACAGCTTCCAATCTCAATTTGGTGAGCAAGTGATGCTCGATATTCGCATTCTCGAATTTCGCTCTAACCGTGGAAAAGAGCGCGGGGTGGATTGGAATCTCGTAAAAGATATTGGCTCAGGCTCATTAGAATTTATAGTGCCTGGCACAAACACTGTTAGCCAAGGCAGCGCCTACGGCATGGCCTTTAAAGGCACTGGTAAATGGGACGGGACAACAGCGTTTATCAAAGCCTTAGAAAAACAAGGCACGGTTTCAACAGAAACACCAATCACAGCACTAGCTCTCAGCAATCAGCCAAGTCGTATAGCACAGACACTGACCAAGCCTTACTTATACGAAGTAAAGAGCGAGGCTAACGATAAAGTGGTATCTGCATCCGTCACTCGCGCAACGCAAAGCGAAGGGGTTGATATGATGATTACGCCCAAAGTACAAACCGATGCAGTGTGGTTACGTATCGCTGGCAAGCTGTCAAAAATAGTCGGGGAACGCTCTGAAACAGTTCACGATGTGCAATTACAGTTTTTAGATACCCGAGAATCAGAAATCAACTTCACCAATAAATTGCTCTACGGCCAAACCGTTGTGATTGGCTCAATCAAGCAAGTGAGTAAGACGGCAGAAGCCAGCAAAAACTTTGGAGTTGATGCGCTCGGTGGTGAAGGTACGGTAAGCGAAACCGTAGAAACGCTGGTTCTACTAACACCAAGGAGAGTGCAATGATCCACACGCTCGACTTACCCTATATTGCAACGTTACCCAATTCAAAAGGCGCGTTAAAAGATCATAGGCAAAGCAACTCCGCGCTATATGAGCGGGTTTTCACTAAAAACGAGCAAATCATTCGTTATTACGCTGATTTGCCCTCGATGTGCGTTGGTCAGTTCATCGCTGATACAGTGGCAATCGATGATGATAGTTTTCTGTTTTTTCACGTACTGGAAAACCAAGAAATCTACGCGCTTTATGTAAAAGGCCATTTAGTACAACGTGAGCAAATAGGTCAGCATAATGCAATCTTGGACAGTTTTGCTTATGAACTGCACCAAGGCATTCAAATCGTTTTGTCATCGGAGCGGCTACCGCTGGAATATGAGCCAGCAAACCCGCCCAAAGTCATCAGTATTAGCATTAGCGACATTCCGACTGACTATCAATTAGTCAGTAGTGCGAGCATAAAACCCCTGCATATCGGAGTTGGAGCGGCTTTAGCGGTCGGAGTCATCGGGCTTTTGCTTTGGTCTAGTCAACCTGATCCAGTTCAACAGCAGCAACAGATAGACCCGTGGCAACAATGGACAATGGAGTTTATATCTCAAGCGCCAGCGGATTCGGCGCTTAAGCAAGTCTCGCTGGCACTGGCTTATCAAGACCTTCTACCGCCTGACTGGACAAATGACGGTGTGATGGTATCAGGCCAAACAATTGTCATGCCGCTAAAACCCGTTACAGAAGGGCAAGCGAAATATGACAACCTCCAAGCTTTCGCTTCGATGTATCCAGAGTTGAACCTAAACATCGAGGCAAAGCAATTAGTGCTGAATGTTGAACCTAGGGCAAAACCTGAATTGGTTTCGCTCGGTAACTATCCTCGGCGGTTACATGATGCGCTGCTTAATTTGGGTGCAACAAACGTCAGCTTAACCAACTCAGTGCCAGTTGGTTCTGTCAGTCGCCTAAAGATTGCAGCCACTTTTACCGATGTCCCCCCGGCGCTCCTTGGCATCATTGCAGATAGTGTTAAATCTGAACCCGTTTTTTTACAACAATTAAGCCTGAGCAAAGGGACGGGGAACAACGTTACTTGTTCCTTAGATCTTATTATCGAAGGTGTAGACGCTGTTTTATAAGGAGACTCGCGCATGAAAACCAACAATCCCGATCTTGTTACGATGACAAGCGTTCAGATCATCTGTGGTAAGACAGGCGACGGCTTGTCCGCAATCATAAGAAACTGTGAAGGTTTACCAGTAAACACTACGCCAGTTTTTGAACTAATAGATCCACCTGAATTTGACCTAAAGACTGCTATAAAGACCGCTAGAGAGATTAACTTATGACAACAAAGCAACCCGTACCAAAGTCAAAAATTGCCTTGGCCGCTGCGTTAGCTGTGGCGGTTTTAGGGTATGGGTCATACGTAGCGTATGACTCAATGAGCACTAAAATACCCGCTCCTGCGCTCCAAGAATCCACGTCAACAACGTTAAATCCAATGGACACACTAAATCAACCTGTACCTGAACCAGTTGTATCTCGTCAGGCGGTTTTTGTTCCGAGTCCTGCGGCCAGTGAAATTATCAGCTTTGAAAAACAGGCCAGCGTTCAAACCGCTAGGTTTAACGCGCTCACAGCCCAAAAAAATGCCGATGAAGCCGCGAACAAACTAAATAACCCAACGGCACCAATTGCCGCTTTAATTGAGCAAATGGCAGAGAAGCCCAAAGAACCGTCACTGATTGATCTCATTGTAGTTAAAAGCCTGATTGAATCAGGCGGTGAAATCGTGGGCATGGTGTCCGTGGGTGGTGAGCTTATTGATGTTAAACGTGGTACCAAAATCGGTGATGTTTCAGTTATCGGTATCACGGCTGAGTCGATTACATTTTCAGACGGCCACACGACAAAAACCCGCCGAGTAAAAAGCTATTAAGCTGATAAGAGGTGATAAATGTTACCTTCACACAATCCTGTTGCTGTACTCCTCAGCGACAAAGTGTTAATAACTCTCTATTTTGAGGAAAGAAAATCAGTAGCACTATCTGACGGAACCATCCTAACTAGCGATTTTGATGCTAAAAAAATCTCGCAAATCAGGGAGTATATTACAGCGTCAAGAACGCTTAATGGTGGCGTACTGTTTGGAAAGCCGACTACAGTAAAAAAAGTTACAGCATCTGAAATTGAGCATTATCTGAGTCAGCTCGAATCGCAATCAAGCGGCGCTAGCAATGCAAACGTGACTGATTCTGAGCCTTCAAAACGACTGCACGAATATCTTCAATCTGGTGTAGAAAAATGGTGTTCTGACATTCACATTGAAGTGCATGAAAATAGCACTGTCATCTATGCCCGGGTCGATGGTCGCCGAATCTTGTTGTCGGAAATCCCAGACCCGAGTT
>Ga0247725_1000536_pt1 | contig 26338 bp, 26 predicted proteins | sample OKSTACKMCFT3sol_FD_183021 | JGI IMG/M metagenome (GOLD analysis project Ga0247725, IMG submission 183021) | Subsurface sediment microbial communities from gas well in Oklahoma, United States - OK STACK MC-FT3-sol | ecosystem: Environmental > Terrestrial > Deep subsurface > Rock core/Sediment...
GCGAAAGGTCGGCCTGACCAGCCTGAACAGCGCGGCGGTCGCGGCGCACTACGGCTCGGTCTCAGTCGTGACCTTCGCGGCCGCCCAGAGCTATCTGGGGTCAATCGGTCATCATCCAGCCGGCTACATGTCGGCGGTTCTGGCCCTGATGGAGACGCCCGGGGTGCTGGTCGCCGTCACCCTGGCCAAGCTGATGTCGCCGAACGAGGCGCGATCGGCCTCGGCGGGCAAGTTGCTGCACGAGGCGCTGCTGAACCCCGCCGCCGTGGTGCTGCTGGGCAGTTTCGCCATCGGCCTGGTCGCCACCGCGCCGAACGCGGCCAAGCTGAATGTCTTCGTCGGCCCGCTGTTCCAGGGCGTCCTGTGCCTGTTCCTGCTGGAGCTGGGCGTGACGGCGGCAGAGCGCCTGCGGGCCTGGCGCGAGGTGCGGCCGGCGGTCGTGGCGATGGGCGTCGTTCTGCCCCTGACCGGCGCGGCGCTGGCGTTGAGCCTGGGTTGGCTGGTCGGGTTGCGTAACGGCGAGCTGGCGACGCTGACGGCTTTGGCCGGCTCGGCCTCCTACATCGCCGCGCCGGCGGCGATCCGGCTGACCCTGCCCAAGGCGGATGCGGGCCTCTGCCTGACGCTGTCCCTGGGGGTCACCTTCCCCTTCAACATCCTGCTGGGTATTCCACTCTACGCCCAGCTGGCGTTGGCGCTGAGCCGGTAGGTGAGCACCATGGGGATGCCGCTAGATCGGCATCCGCATGATTTCCTGGTAGGCCGAGATCACCTGGTCGCGGACGGACATCACCGTCTCCAGGCTGGCCTCGGCCGAGCTGATCGCGGTCACGACGTCGACCAATTCGGCCTTGCCGGCCACCTGGGCGGCGATCTTTTGCTCGGCGACCTTCGAGGCCTTGGTCGCGTCGGTCATCGCCGACTTCAGGATGTCGCCGAAGTCGAGGCCGTTCTTCTGGCCTCCGCCGATCGAACCGACGGAGCCCACGGACATGGCGCCGGAGCTGGCGTAGGCCTTGGCGGCGGCGAGCGCGGTGATCATGGCCTAGCCCCTATTTCTTGAGGATGTCGAGGGTGCGCGATTCCATCACGCGCGCCGTCTCGATGACGTTGAGGTTGGCTTCGTAGGCGCGCTGCGCCTCCTTCATGTCCAGCGCCTCGACCAGCGAATTGACGTTCGGCAGCTTGACGTAGCCGCGTGCGTCGGCGGCCGGATTGCCGGGATCGTATTCGGTCTTGAAGGCGCTTTCGTCCGGATCGACGCGGACCATCTGAACGCCCTCGGCGCCCTGGACCTTGGTTGGCCGGAAGATCGGCACCTGGCGCCGATAGGGATCGCCACCGGCCGTGGTGGCGGTGGAGTTGGCGTTGGCGATGTTCTCGGCGATGACCCGCATGCGGCCCTGCTGGGCGCGGAGGGCGGAAGCCGCGACGGCCATGGCCGCCATAGGTTGGGATTTGATCTCCGGCATCGCCTAGCTCCTCAGCCGTTCGGCTTGCGCGCCGCCATGCGCAGCATGGTCATGGACTTCTGGTAGAAGCTGATCGCCGCGTCGTAGTTCATGCGCGCGTCGGCCATCTTGATCATCTGGTCCTCGAGCGACACCGCGTTGCCGTCGAGAGTGGTTTCCGAATCGGCCCCGGCCGTCGCCCGCCAGGCGCTCGGCGCCTTCGACGGCGCCAGGTGCGAGGCCGAGGTGGCGATCATCCGCACGCCGTTGGTCGGCGCCGCGGGCCCGCCGCGATAAACCGCCCCCGAGGCTTGATTCATCAACGAGGCCTGGAAACTGAAGGGCTTCAGGTCGCTGGGGCGATAGCCGGCGGTGTCGGCGTTGGCCACGTTCTGGGCGACAAGCTTCTGGCGCTCGGTCAGATAACCGAGGCGGCTCTTGAGCATGCCGAAGAGAGGGATGTCATCCGGACCCATGACGAACATGGTGAAGAAACAGGGTTAATTCGACATTAAGAACCGTCAGGCACACCAGGGACGTCGGGGGCATTTCCCTGCGCCATCTTGTCTCGCTCGGCCGTCATGCCCGTCATCGAATTCATCCGCGCCCTGGCGGCGCTGGCGATCACTCTGGGCCTGATCGGCCTGGCCGCCTGGGCCCTGCGCAAGTTCGGGCCCGACGCCGTCGGTCGCCTGATCGCCGCGCGGCAGGATCGCCGCCTCAAGGTCGTCGAGAGCCTGGCGCTGGACCCCACCCGCCGCCTTTTGGTGGTCAGCCTGGATGGCGAGGAGCGCCTCGTCCTGCTGGGCGACGGCAGGCTGCTGGACTGGACGCCCGCGCCCTCCCCGTCTCCTTCGGTTTCCACTTCCGTTTCCGCTCCGGAGCCCGTGGCCTGATGCGCGACCTGATCAAATCCCTGACGGGCGCCAAGCCGGAAGACCTCCGGCGCGCCGCACTGATCTCGGTGCTCGCCGCCTTCGCCTGCGCCGTGACGCCGGCCGCGGCCATGGCGCAGTCGGCGGTGAACATCAATCTCGGCACCGGGGCGGGCCTGACCGACCGCGTGGTGCAACTGGTCGCGCTGATGACCGTGCTGTCGCTGGCGCCGTCGATCGTGATCATGACCACCTCGTTCGTGCGGATCGTGGTGGTCCTGGGTCTGCTGCGCACCGCCATCGGGGTGCAGTCCAGCCCGCCGAACCCGGTCATCATCAGCTTGGCGCTCTTCCTGACCGCCATCGTCATGGGGCCGACCTTCGAGCGCTCCTACGACGCCGGCATCAAGCCCCTACTCGACAAGCAGATCGAGCTGCCCGAGGCCTTCGACGCCGCCAGCGGCCCGGTGAAACAGTTCATGCTCAGCCAGGTCGATCGCGACGACCTGGCCCTGTTCGTCCGCCTCTCCAAGATCCCGCAGCCGAAGACCGCGGCGGAAACGCCGATCAAGGTCGTCACGCCAGCCTTCATGATCTCGGAGCTGAAACGCGCCTTCCAGATCGGCTTCCTGCTGTTCATCCCCTTCCTGGTCATCGACCTCGTGGTCGCCAGCGTGCTGATGAGCATGGGCATGATGATGCTGCCGCCGGCGACCATCAGTCTTCCGTTCAAGCTGATCTTCTTCGTGCTAGTGGACGGCTGGCGACTCGTCGCCGGCAGCCTCGTCGAGAGCTTCCAGCGCGGCGGGGCGGGTTAGCGCCTTTCCTACAAGACCCAGAAGACGACCATGACGGTATTTGTTCTCGGCTCCATCAATCTCGACGCGGTCGCGCGGGTCGATGACCTGCCCCGTCCGGGCGAGACCGTGGCTGGCCGATCGCTGGAGCTGTTCCTGGGCGGCAAGGGCGCCAACCAGGCCGTGGCGGCGGCGCGAATGGGCGCACCCACCCGCCTGATGGGCGCGGTTGGCCGGGATGACAGCGGCGTAAGCCTGAAGACCAAGCTGACGGGCTATGGCGTCCAGGTCGGCGACGTGGTGGAGCTTGAGAACGCCCCCACCGGCCAAGCCCATGTCTGGGTCAGCGCCAGCGGCGAGAACATGATCGTGGTCACCTCGGGCGCCAACGCGCTGGTGACGCCCCAGCAGGTGGCCGGCGCCACGCTGGAAGGCCAGCGGGTCCTGCTCTGCCAGCTGGAAACGCCGCCCACCGCGATCGAGGCGCTGTTCCGCGCCGGGGCGGCCAAGGGCGCCCTGCGTATCCTGAACGCCGCGCCCGCCCTGCCCCAAGGCGCGGCGCTGTTCCCGCTGACCGACATCCTGATCCTGAACCAGACCGAGTTGGCGACCTACGCCAAGCTCGACCACGAGCCCGTGCGGCTGGAGGATGTCTCCCTGGCCGCGCGCAAGCTGATGAGCCGTCCGGACCAGACCATCATCGTCACCCTCGGCGCGGCCGGCGTCGCGGGCGTTCGGCGCGACGAGGCGTTCCTGGTCGAAGGACGAAAGGTCAAGGCGATCGACACCGTCGGCGCGGGGGACTGCTTCTGCGGCGCTCTGGCCGCGGGCCTGGCGGCCAACATGGAACTGCGCGACGCGGTCGAGATGGCGAACGCCGCGGCGGCGCTATCCGTGCAGAAGTCCGGCGCGGCGCCGTCCATGCCGAACCGGCGCGAGGTCGAGGCCTTCCTGAAGGGGTAGGCTCTAGGCCGCGCGGATGCCGGAATTGCTCTCGGCCTGGGCGCCGACCACCGCGTCGTAGCCCAGGATCATGTCGACATCCTTGCCATTGCTGGCCAGCGGCAGGCGCAGCCACAGGATCGACATGTGCGGCGCGCCGCGCCAGGCCAGGCTGTGGACGCCGACGCCCGGACGACGCTCGTCGACCACCTTGTCCAGCTCCTTGCGCCAATACTCGGCGGCGTCGGTGTTGTAGACTTCCGTCAGGCTCTTGCCGGTGATCTCACGACCGTAGACGCCATAGAGACCGGTGCCGGCCAGGCGCAGGCGGTAGTCGCGCGGCTCGCGCATGACGTCGATCAGGCTGACCGTGGGCAGCAGGCGCTTCATGTTGGACGGATGCAAGTCCACGCGGCCAGGGAGGCCAGCCCCCCGACGGAGGGACGCCCAATAGGCGAACATCTCCTGATGAGCGCGCGCCGCCGTGGCGGATGCGCTCAATTGCGCGGACATCTTCAGAGTCCCCAACAAGCCTTTGGAATCACTTCGATTCACTATCGCTTAAGGATCGAATCGCGGGCAAGTGAAAAAGGGCCTCCGCGACAAGATTTCCTTAAAGAGTCAACAGAAACGGAAACGCCCGCCGTCCGGGTTCGGACGACGGGCGTTGCGGGGCCGGAAAGTCTCCTTCCGGCCAAGCTTTTGTTCGGACTCGACTATTTACCCTTGCGCGCCGGCTTCCGGCCGCCTTGGCCCAGGCCCATCTGCTTGGCCAGGTTCGAACGCGCCTCGGCGTAGTTCGGAGCGACCATCGGGTAATCCTTGGGCAGGCCCCACTTGGCGCGATAATCCTCGGGCGTCATGTCGTACTTGGTGCGCAGGTGGCGCTTCAGCGACTTGAACTTGCGGCCGTCTTCCAGGCAGATCAGATAATCCGGCGTGATCGAGCGCTTGACCGGAACCGCGGGCTCCTTGGGCGGCGCGGGCGGCTCGGCGGCCGGCGAACCCACGGTGGCCAGGGCTTGGTGCACTTGCTTGATCAAAGCGGGCAAGTCGGCGGTCGCGACCACGTTGTTGCCGACATAGGCGGAGACAATACCCGCCGTCATCTCAATCAGATCGGATTGATCTTCCATATGGCCTCGCCCGTCGACAATCGTTTTGCTGATACGGACTGATTCCCACACCAGTCGAGGGACGCATACAAACATTGCATGCCTCGATCAATACGGACCAATCAAGATAACGGCTGTTAAAACCCAGTGTTTAAAATCCCAGCGGGCTTTAGGAATGAATGTGTAAGCTGGGTTGAGTTCCTGAACCCTGCACAGCTCGATAATCGAAAAACGGCGATATTCCGACGTTAACGTCCGAAATCGCGAGACAGCGCTAACATAGGGGTGCGCTGTGAGGCCGAGTATTCGTCGAGGGCGATTTCATCGTCTTGTCTCATCGCCTTCAATAGCGCGGGCGAGAGGCCAGAGCTGAGCGACCAGTCCCAATAGCGCAGGACGGTCTGGGCGCGATCGATCGCGATTGCGTCATAGGTCGCCAGGGCGCGTTCGAGCGCATGATCCGTCACGCCCGCCCGGTCCGCCTCTCTCCGGCCTAGCCCGCGCCAGAGGCCGCGGAGCGCCGTTCGCGGCAGACCGGCGGCCTTGCAGAGGATCGCTAGCGGCTCTCCGCCTGGATCCGTAAAGATCTTGGCGCCCGTGATCGGCTTCAGCCCGACGAGATAGGAGATCTCCTCGCCAATCTCCGGCGTCAATCCGGCTTCGGCCGCCGCGGCCGCGACCTCCAGGCTGGCGAACGGACTCTTGCGGGCCGCCTCGAGATTGCGCTGGCGCCGGCCGATGAAGTCACGCGCCTTACGCGACAGCATGTCTTCCGGCGCCGCCGTTTCGGCCTCGTCGATAAGATCGGCGACGGCGTCTTGCAGGATGTCCCGGGGGATCGCGAACCGCCGCAGAATGCTCAGGCGGGTCTCGGCGTCGGCCCACCAGAACAGGACATAGGCATGGCTTGGCCGCAGTTCGGTCCGCCGCAGCAACAGCGCCGCAAGATGCGGCGCGTCGCGGCTGGCCGCGACCAGATGCTCGACGCCGTGGTGGCTGAACCGGGCCAGGTCGTTGCGCAGCAGCGCTTCGGCTACGGCCTCCTCGTCCATGTCGATCAAGGCGTCGGTGACGATCTCGTTGACGCCGGGCCGCTGGGCGATCAAGCGGCGGTGCTCGGGACCGGCCTGGTAGAGGCAAGCGATCAGGTCGGCGTCGCCGAGGTGGGCCGCCGCCTCCAGCAACGGCCGCGCCACCGACAACGCATCGCGCAGCAGCACGCGGACCAGCGGCCCCGGCGGATCGACCATCCGCGCCAGGCGCCTGGCCACCCGCTCACGCTCGACAAGGCTTGCGTCGCGCAACAGCTCCAGCAGGAGATCGCTGGTCATGGCCCGCTCGAAGGCGTTGATCCGGCTGGCCGGCAGGCAGACCACGTCAGCCAGACGCTTGAGCAGAGTCGCGCGGGCGCGGGACGCGGACGCCTCCGCCCGCGCCTCGTCCGACATGGAAATCGGCGACGGCTCGCTCATCGTCTTCAGCAGACCATTTTAGCCTTAACGCGCGATGAGCGAAGGGCGCACCACCCGGCGGCGGGCGCGAAAGGCGCGAGCGCCTAATGCTTCAGTAGCCCCCTAGGGCGCGCCCGCTGTTCCGGAGGTCGGGTCGCTCGGACCGGTGGCCGCCGGGTCGCAGGGGCGACCCAACTGGTGAAATTGATCGAGAATACACATGACGGCCAAGCCTCGATCGCTGAGCCTGTAGTCTGTCTGTCTTGGGAAGCCCGTCCCGGCGGTCCTGATCACCAGGCCATATTTCACCATGCCGCCGAGCCGCTCGGTCAGCACCTTGGCTGAAATTCCCGGTAGGCGCTCGGCAAGCTCCGTGTAGCGCAACGTCTCGCCTGACAGTTGCCAAAGCAGCACCGCGCTCCAGCGATGTCCAAGAAGGTGGAGCCACTCCTCGGCCGGACAGTCCGCATGATGGCGTACGGTCGGCGCCTTGAGCCGCTGGCCGTCAGCTATCGCCGCCACGCTCATTCTTCCCATTTGGATAGTAATGGGGGGGCATGGATAAAAGATAACCTCCAAAGAATTACGGGGAAAAACGTGTACAAGGTCCATGCACCGGAGGCGATGAATCACACGTTTGTTATGGCATTTAACAATAGAAAAATAGATATAATTTTATCTCTTTACGCGGACGATGCGGTATTAGTCACCGACTGCGCCAGACAGTCACTATTTGGTAAGGAATATATTCAAAAAAGGATCGAATATTTACTCAATATATCCGACGCAATGACTTCGCGAGATACGTTGTGTATGCCGCATAAGGACTTGGCACTTTTACGCGCGGACGTAGACCTGAGGTTGGAGCGACAAATCATCTCAACGCATACGATGAGTGCGCTGATACGCCGGGAGCCGAACGGCCATTGGCTCTACGCCGGCGCCACGCTCCCCTAGACTTGAAGCTGTATTGGGCGACGGCGCGTGGCGATCCAATCGCTCCGCTAGAGCGCCTTGCGACCTGACCGCGCCAGCGCGCTGGCCTGAAGCCTGAGGATGATCATAGAGAGCCCTGCGGCTATCCATCCGATGGACGCGCGCGGCTGTGACGCGGCGACGGCTCGATCCGCGCCCCTCGTCACTTAAGTCATTGAACCTTATGCGCCATCGCAAGACTCCTTTTCAGAAGCCCGCGATCAGCGACCTCGCTCCGACGCGAGATTCCGTCGAGCGCCCCCCCTAGCGGAACTCGGGGTCGACCCATTCCGGCCAGATGTCCGGCAGGTCGCTGGAGACCTTGTTCGGATAGACCGGCGCGCGCTTTTCCAGGAACGAGGTCACGCCCTCCTTGGCGTCGCCCGACGCGCCGCGCGACTGGATCGCCCGGCTGTCGGCCTTGTGCGCCTCCATCGGATGCGCCGCGCCCGCCATGCGCCAGAGCAATTGGCGGGTGATGGCGACCGAGACCGGCGCGGTGTTGTCGGCGATCTCGCGGGCCAGGACGCGGGCGGCGGGCAACAGGTCCTCCGGCGCGTGCAGCGAGCGGACGAGACCGCGCTCCAGGGCCTCCTGAGCGGGGAACACCCGGCCTGTGTAGCACCACTCCAGCGCCGTCTGCAGACCCACGAGGCGCGGCAAGAACCACGACGACGCCGCCTCGGGATTGATCCCGCGCCGCGCGAAGACGAAGCCGAACTTGGCCTCGGTCGAGGCCATGCGGATGTCCATCGGCAGCTGCATGGTGACGCCCACGCCGACCGCCGCGCCGTTGATCGCCCCGATGATGGGCTTGAGGCTATCGTACATGCGCAGAGTCACCCGCCCGCCGCCGTCGCGATAGATGTCGCCGACCTTGCCCTCCTCGCGCTCCAAGGCTTGCGGCGCGGAACGATCGAAGGTCGCCCCGCCTCCGCCAAGGTCCGCGCCAGCGCAGAAGGCCCGGCCCGCGCCCGTGACGATCACGGCCTTCACGGCGTCGTCGGCGTCGGTGATGTCGAAGACCTCGATCAGGTCCTTCATCATCCGCGCGGTGAAGGCGTTCATCCGGTCAGGACGGTTCAGGGTGATCGTCGCGATCCCGTCCTCGACGTCGTACAGCAGGGTCTCGAAAGTCGGCTTCGACATGGCGTTGGCCTCCCGGCGGTTCTTTTAAACGATCGTATGATCTCGTGACGGCCCGACACAAGGCCCCGCTTTGGGGAGCCTGCGGCGGCGCGTCGCGACGCCAAGCTGGGCAGGCTGAGCCATTGTCCTTTGGCCCGGCCCCCTACCGGGCGCTCGTCCCAGCGCCGGCGCGAAGCCCCCCTTCGCGTCCGGCGCTTCTTTCATCAGCCTCGCTTGACGCCCAGCTTGCTGATCGCGTGCACGAAGTTGTTCGGCGCGATCTCGATGTCGCCCGTCCAGGTCAGATCGGGGAAGCGGGCCAGGATCTGGCGATAGGCCTCCTCCAGCTGGATCTGGGCCACGCGCTTGCCGACGCAGGTGTGCGGTCCGTAGCCGAAGGCGATATGCTTGCCGGCGTTGGCGCGCGTCACGTCCAGCTGGTCGGGATTTTCGAACATCGCCGGATCGCGGTTGGCCGCCCCGTAGTACATGATGACCTTCTCGCCTTCGCGGATGCGCTGGCCGTTGACCTCGACGTCTCGGGTCGCCGTGCGGCGCATGTAGATCACCGGGCTGACCATGCGGATGAACTCGTCGACCGCGCCGGGCAGCAGCGAGGGGTCGGCGATCAGCCGCTGCTTCTGCTCCGGAAACTCGGTCAGCAGTTTCATGACGCCCGAGAGCGTGTTGCGGGTGGTGTCATTGCCGGCGAAGACGATCAGCAGCCACGAGCCGTCAAGGTACTCGTCCGACAGCACCTCGCCGTCGACCTGGGCCCGCGCGATGGCGGTCATCAGATCCTCTTTCGGATCCTGCCGCCGCTTGTGCAGCATAGTCCGGCCGTACTCGAACATCTCCTCGACGTTGTTGTTGAAGTCCATGACGAACTGCATCAGCTCCAGCGTCGGCTGCATCGGCGCGTTGGCCTGCTGAACCGCCAAGTCCTGGGCGCGCTCGAGATAGTGCATCCAGGTCAGGAACTTGGGACGGTCCTCGGGCGGCACGCCCAGGATCTCGCATAGCGTGAACAGCGGCAGCACCGACGAGAAGTGCTCGACCATGTCGATCGCCGCCCCGCCCGCCAGCTTGGGCTCCATCTCGTCCAGCAGCCGCGTGACCTCGGCCTTCACCCGCTCGGTCAGGCCCCGCAGATAGGCCGGCGTGAAATAGGGCATGTGCTCGCGACGCAGCTGCAGGTGATGCGGCGCGTCCATGTTGATCATGGTGTCCATCGAGGCGCGGAACAGCAGCGCGTGGCGCTTCTCCGGCGCGCCCATCGACATCAGGATGCCGCCGCGCTGGGACGAGAAGGTCTCGGGATCGCCATTGACCCGGTGGACGTCCTCGTAGCGCGTCAGGGCCCAGAAACCTGGCCCGTCGAACGGCTCGGGGTGCCACATCACCGGCGCCTGCTCGCGCATGCGGGCGAAGTCGGCGAAGGGCTGGCCCTTGGTGAAGCGGAAGATGTCGGCCAGGTCGACGCCCTTCAGCGTCGGATAGGTCGAGGGCGCTCCCGGGCCGGCCACGCCGTCCACCACAGTCTGGCTGATCAGGTCCATCACGCGCCTCCCTGGAACATTGTTATGCGCCGACGATAACGCGGAAAGACGTCGCGGGAACGGCGCCGCGACGGCAACTTGCGCGATCGCCGAACCTGGGCGCATGCTCCCAACTGAACACTGATCACGCGGGCTACACGCGGGCGGTGAAGGGAGAGAGGCGATGACCGGGATCATCGAGGCCGACTACGTCATCGTGGGCGCGGGCTCGGCGGGCTGCGTGCTGGCCGCGCGGCTGTCCGAGGGCGGCAAGTTCAAGGTCCTGCTGCTGGAGGCCGGCGGCGACGACCGGCCGACCAAGAACCTGTCCCAGTTCGCCTCGAACCTGATGATCCACATCCCAGTCGGCTACTCGTCGACGCTGAAGGATCCCAAGGTCAACTGGCTGTACACCACCGAGCCGGACCCCGGCACCGGCGGCCGCAGCCACGTCTGGCCGCGCGGCAAGGTGCTGGGCGGCTCGTCCTCGATCAACGGCCTGCTCTACATCCGCGGCCAGCACGCCGATTATGACGGCTGGCGGCAGCTGGGCTGCGCGGGCTGGGGCTGGGACGACGTCGCCCCCTATTTCCGCCGGGCCCAGCACCAGGAGCGGGGCGAGTGCGACTGGCACGCCACCGGCGGGCCGCTGAACGTCTCGGACGTGACGACCAAGCATCCGGTCTCCGACGCCGTGATCGCCGCCTGCGAGCAGGCCGGCATCCCGCGCAACGACGACGTCAACGCCGGCGCCCAGGAAGGCGCGACCTACTACCAGCTGACGGTCAAGAACGGCCAGCGCTGCTCGGCGGCGGTGGCCTATCTGCACCCGGCGATGAACCGACCCAACCTCCAGGTCGAGACCAACGCCCTGGCCGGCCGCATCCTGTTCGAGGGCAAGCGCGCGGTCGGCGTCGAGTTCCGTCAGAACGGCGTCAAGCGCGTGGCCATGGCCCGGGCGGAAGTGATCCTGGCCGGCGGCGCCATCAACTCGCCCCAGCTGCTGCAGCTGTCGGGCGTCGGCCCCGGCGAGCTTCTGAACCGCCATGGGATCGAGGTCGTCGCCGACCTGCCCGGCGTCGGCGAGAACCTGCAGGACCACTACGTGATGAGCGTGCGCTATCGCCTGAAGGCGGGCGTGGTCTCGGTCAACGAACAGAGCAAGGGCGGCCGCCTGGCCGGCGAGGCCCTGAAGTACCTCTTCCAGCGCAAGGGCCTGCTGACGCTGTCGGCGGCTCACATCGCGGCGTTCTGTAAATCCCGTCCGGATCTCGCGGGACCGGATATCCAGTTCCACATCCTGCCCGCGACCATGGACCTCGATAAGCTGGTCAACGAGCAGAAGATGGAGCTGGAGGCCGCGCCGGGCCTGACCATCGCGCCGTGCCAGCTGCGCCCGGAAAGCCGCGGTCACATCCGCATCAAGTCGCCGGACCCGAGCGTCTATCCCGCCATCTTCGCCAACTACCTGGCCGATCCTCTGGACCAGGAAGTCGCCGTGGCGGGCCTGAAGTGGGCCCGCAAGATCGGCGAGGCGCCGGCGCTGGCGCCTTACGTCGACCACGAGATGGACCCCGGCGCGGCGGTCGCCAGCGACGCTCAGCTCTTGGAATTCGCGCGGCTGGCCGGCTCGACCATCTACCACCCGGTCGGCACCTGCCAGATGGGCCACGGGCCGATGGCGGTCGTCGATGATCAGCTGCGCGTGCGGGGCCTGGAAGGCCTGCGCGTGGTCGACGCCTCGGTCATGCCGCGCCTGGTTTCCGGCAACACCAACGCCCCCACCATCATGATCGCGGAGAAGGCCTCGGACATGATCCGCGAGGCGGCGAGGACGGCGGTCGCCGCCTAGCACCAAACCCGTGTCATCCCGGACGGCCCGCAGGGCCGATCCGGGACCCAGGGGGTGACAGAGCGCGGTGCGCACCGCCCCTGGGTCCGGCTCTACGCTCCGCTTCGGCCGGGATGACACATCGAAATAGCGTGAGAAGCAGACGCAAAGGCCCTGATATGCACCCCTTCCACCACGCCCAGAACCAGGCCGACAAGGCCGCCTACATCATGGCCGGCTCCGGCGAGACGGTGACCTATGGCCAGCTGGACGCCCGCTCGAACCAGGGCGCGCACCTGTTCCGGTCGCTGGGCCTGCAACGCGGCGACGTCATCGCCCTGATGATGGAGAACAACGCCCGCTACTTCGAGATCGCCTGGGCCGCCCAGCGCGCGGGGCTCTATTTCGTCTGCGTCTCGACCAAGCTGACGGCGGGCGAGGCCCAGTACATCCTTGAGGACTGCGGGGCCAAGGTCTTCATCACCTCGCCGGCCATGGGGCCGCTCATCGACGAGATCGCCAAGGCGCTGCCGAGCTTGACGCTCTACGCCGTCGGCGGGGCGCATGGTCCCTACGCCGACTTCGAGGCCGCCCGCGCGCCGATGCCGACGACGCCGATCGCCGACGAGAGCGCGGGCTCGGACATGCTCTACTCGTCGGGCACCACGGGCCGCCCCAAGGGCGTGAAGCCGGCGCTCAGCGACCAGCCGATCGACGCGCCCCACGCCCTGCAGATGATGGCCCAGGGCCTGTTCGGCTTCACCGGCGACAGCGTCTATCTCTCGCCCGCGCCGCTGTACCACGCCGCCCCGCTGCGCTGGTGCATGGTCGTCCACAAGCTGGGCGGCACGGTGATCGTGATGGAGAAGTACGAGCCCGAGGCCGCGCTCTCCCTGATCGAGAAATACAAGGTCACCTGCGGCCAGTTCGTGCCGACCCACTTCGTGCGGATGCTGAAGCTGCCCGAGGAGGTGCGCGCCAGGTACGACGTCTCGTCGATGACGTCGGCGATCCACGCCGCCGCCCCCTGCCCCGTGCCGGTCAAGGAGCAGATGATCGCCTGGTGGGGCCCGGTGATCTACGAATACTACGCCGGCACCGAGGGCAACGGCTTCTGCTGGATCAACTCGCAGAACTGGCTGACCCACAAGGGCAGCGTCGGCCAGGCGGTGCTGGGCGAGCTGCGCATCTGCGACGAGAACGGCGACCCGCTGCCGCCCCGGACGGAAGGCACGGTCTACTTCGCCAACGGCCCGGCGGTGAACTACCACAACGCTCCGGAAAAGACGGCCGAGAGCTACAACAAGCACGGCTGGACCACGCTGGGCGACGTGGGTTGGGTCGACGAGGAGGGCTATCTGTACCTCACCGACCGCAAGAGCTTCATGATCATCTCGGGCGGGGTGAACATCTATCCGCAGGAGATCGAGAACCTGCTGATCACCCATCCCAAGGTCGCCGACGCCGCCGTGGTCGGCGCGCCCTGCGAGGAGATGGGCGAGAAGGTCGTGGCGGTCATCCAGCCCATGAACTTCGGCGACGATCAGGTCGCCCTGGCCGAGGAGCTGATGACCTTCGCCCGCGCCAATCTCAGCCACGTGAAATCGCCGCGCCGCATCGATTTCATGGCCGAACTGCCCCGGCATCCGACCGGCAAGCTCTACAAGCGGCTGATCCGCGACGCGTACTGGGGGAAGGGTGAGAGCAGGATCGTTTAGATCGCGGGAAAGTTATACGCAGATTTCAGATTTGCGTATAACTTGCTCGGATGATCCAGCGTCTGCCGCTTTCAGCCAGCACCAGCTACGCGGAATTGATGGAACGCCTGCGCCTGGCGCGTTTCGGCGAGTTTCCGGCTGGATCGAGTTTCGTGTCCAAGACCGTCAAGGGACGGCTGTACTGGTACGTCCAGATGCCGACCGGCGGCGCGAGCAGCCGCAAGCAGGTCTATATCGGCCCCGACAGCGACGACTTGCGCGAACGCATCGCCCGTCACGGCGAGCATCGCATCGATGTCGATGACCGTCGCCGGCTGGTCGCCGCCATCGTCGCCTCGGGCGCGCCCAAACCCAATCGGACAAGCGGCGAGATCGCCGCGGCCCTCGCCGAGGCCGGCGCTTTCCGACTACGCGCCGCTCTGGTCGGGACCATTGCCTATCAGACGTACTCTGCCCACTTGGCTGTTCGCCTACCCGTCACCAGCCTCGCCACGCTCGACCTTGATATCGCCCAGGACTTCGGCATCGCCACCCATGTCAACGACAAGCTCGATCGGCCCGTACTCGACATTCTGCGTGGACTTGATCCGCGTTTCGCACCTGTCAGCTACGCCTTCGACGCCGCTCGCACGACAAGCTATGCGCTGGGCGAGCGCTATCGGGTCGATGTTCTGACCACGAACCGGGGCGCGCCCCGCGACGCGCCGTCGTTCCTGCCCACACTGGGCAGCGACGCGGTCCCTTTGCCGTTCATGGACTTCCTCTTGCGAGATACGATCGAGACGGCGGTGCTACATGGTCCCGGCGTCCTGGTGAACGTCCCCGCCCCCGCGCGCTATGCCGTCCACAAGCTGATCGTGAGCCGGAACCGCAAGGTCAATCCGGAGAAGGGCCTGAAGGACCGCCTTCAAGCCGCGCAGCTGATCCAAGCCCTTGCCCTCGACGATCCCTTCGCCCTGCGCGAGGCCTATGCCGAAGCCCGCGATCGCGGCGAGACCTGGCGCGAACTGCTCGATCAGGCGGTCATGCTGCTGCCCGCCGAGGCTCGCGCGGCGCTGGAGGGCTGACAAGCCGGGCGACGCAACCCTAACTAGGCCGCATGTTCGCAGCCCTGCTCGACCGCCTCCCCAAGACCGCCACCGCCCCGTTCTGCCCGTCGGAGGTGCGCGGGGCGGTCGCCGTGCCCGACGGGCTGCCGACCTGGAAGCGGATGCTGCGGGTGGCGGGGCCCGGCCTGCTGGTCAGCGTCGGCTACATGGACCCCGGCAACTGGGCCACCGACATCGAGGCTGGCGCCCGCTACGGGACCAGCCTGCTGTTTGTCGTGGTGCTGTCGAGCCTGGCGGCCATCGTGCTCCAGACCCTGTCGATGCGGCTGGGTCTCGTCACGGGGAAGGACCTGGCCCGCATGTCGCGCGAGCGGTTCGGGCCGCGGACGGTCAAGGTCCAGTGGCTGCTAGCGGAGCTGGCGATCATCGCCTGCGACATCGCCGAGGTGCTGGGCTCGGCCCTGGCCTTCAAGCTGCTGCTCGACGTGCCGTTGTGGGGCGGGGTGCTGCTGACGGCGCTGGACACGATCATCGTGCTGGGCCTGAAGGGCAAGGGCTTCCGCCAGCTCGAAGCCATCATCCTGGGCCTGATCTCGACGGTCGGGATCTGCTTTCTCGTCCAGCTGATCCTGGCCCCGCCGGACGCGGCCGACGTGGCGCGCGGCCTGATCCCCTCGCTGGACGCCTTGAAGCAGGGCAACGCGCTGTACCTGGCGATCGGCATCCTGGGCGCGACGATCATGCCGCATAACCTCTACCTGCACTCTTCGATCGTACAGACCCGGCTGACGCCCGCCGACGAGCCGGGCAAGCGCGCGGCGATCCGACTGTCGACGATCGACACGGTCGTCTCGCTGCTGCTGGCCCTGCTGATCAACGCCGCCATCCTGATCCTGGCCGCCTCGGCCTTCCACCGCTCCGGGCTGACCGAAGTGGCCGGCATAGAGGAGGCCCACCAGCTGCTGGCGCCCGTCACCGGCGGCGCCCTGGCCGGGGTGCTGTTCGCCATCGCCCTGTTCGCCTCGGGCCAGAGCTCGACCTTCACCGGCACCATCGCCGGCCAGGTGATCCTGGAGGGCTTCCTGAACCTGAAAATCCCCTGCTGGCAGCGCCGGCTGATCACCCGCGGCTTGGCCATCGTCCCGGCCCTGATCGGCGTTCTGACCCTGGGCGAGCATTCGGTCGGCAAGCTGCTCGTTTTGACCCAGGTCGTGCTGTCGGCCCAACTGCCGTTCGCCATCTGGCCGCTGCTGCGCTTCACCGACGACAAGGCGCTGATGGGGCCGTTCGCCAATGGATGGATGACCAAGGCCATCGCCTGGTTCCTGTTCGTGGTGATCTCGGCGGCCAATGTCTGGCTGGTGGTTTCGACACTCTCATAGGCCCCCATCCAAGGGGGAGGGAGCTTGCCCTCCGCTCGCTCACATGCCACCTATCCAAACAACTGTTTGGGAGAAATAACGCCATGAAAGAAGTCGCCTATGCCGACCTCGCCGGCTTGGTGGGCCAGGAGCTTGGGGTGTCCGACTGGGTCGAGATCACTCAGGAGCGCGTGAACCTGTTCGCCGAAGCCACCGGCGACCACCAGTGGATCCACGTCGACGTCGAACGCGCCACCAAGGAGATCGGCGGTCCGATCGCCCATGGTTTCCTGACCCTGTCGCTGATCCCGATGCTGGGCGCGGGCATCCTGCGCGTCTCCGGCGTCACGCGCGGCATCAACTACGGCTGCGACAAGGTCCGCTTCACCGGCATGGTCCGGGTCGGCAAGCGCGTGCGCATGCGCCAGAAGCTGGTCAGCGTCGAGCCCAAGGCCGGCGGCCTGCAGATGAAGAACGAGTGCACGATCGAGATCGAGGGCGAGGAACGTCCCGCCTGCGTCGCCGAGACCATCTCGGTCATCTACGGCTAGGCGGTTCGCCGACCTTGGACCGCTGAATCGCGTTAGCCTTCAGGGGTCCAAGGAGCGGCTCATGGCCAAGCAGCACGACTACACCAGCCTGATCGAATGGACCGGGGATCGCGGCCAGGGCACGCGGACCTACAAGGGCTATGACCGCACCTGGGAGGTGCGCACACCGGGTAAGCTGCCGATCGCCTGCTCCAACGACCCGCTGTTGGGCGGCGACCCGACGCTGCACAATCCCGAGGACCTGCTGCTGTCATCGCTGAGCGCGTGCCACATGCTGTGGTACCTGCACCTGGCGTCCAGCGCCGGGATCGTCGTGCGCGGCTATCGCGACCAGCCGCTGGGCGTCGGCGAGAGCACGCCGGACGGCGCCGGCCGCTTCCTGCGCGCGACGCTGCGGCCGCACATCGTCGTCGAGCACGGCGCCGACCTCGCCAAGGCCGACGCCATCCATCACGAGATCCACAAGGTCTGCTTCATCGCCCGGTCGGTGAACTTCCCGGTCGATTACGCGGCCACCTACGAGGAGGTCTGAGGCGCGCTCGGCGCCCCAGCTCCCCGCTCAGGCGCTATTTGGCCGGCACGACCGGGAACTCGACATAGGACGCCTGGCCCACCGCATGGTGCACCGCGTTGCGCGCGACGACGAAAGCGGTTTCCTTCTCGTTGTCGCCGCCCGTATTCAGGTTACGGACGAACTTGGGGAAGTTCGACGAGGTGACCTCGATGCGGATGCGATGCCCGGGCAGGAAGGTGTTGCTGGTCGTGATCGGCGTCGGCTTCACCACGCTGACCGCGCCCGGCGCCAGCATCTTGGGCTTGTCGTAGCCGTCGCGATAGCGGGCGCGCATGATGGTGTCGCCGATGATGTAGGCCGTTCCGTCTGGGGCGACGTCGACCAGCTTGACCGCGAAGTCGGTGTCCTTGGCGTCCGACGAGACGTGCAGCACCGGCCGCACGAAGCCCGTGACCTCCATGGCCTCGGTCAGGGGCTCGCTGGTGTAGACGAGCACGTCGTCCCGCGCCTCGATCGGGCGCTGGTCGAAGGCCCCGGCAATCACCAAGCCGCCATTGCAGCAGTCGCCGCCGCCGATGGTCTGCACCGGGTTGGCCGGGTCATAGACATAGCGATCGGGCTTCTCGCCAGCGGCGGGCGCGGCCGTCGAGAGCTTGCCATCGCCGTTCAGGCTATTGGCGCGTCCGCTCGAACGCAGATAGAAGCGCACCGTCTTGGCCTGCTGAGGCGGCCACTGGGCGGCCTGGCGCCAAGCGTTGGCGCCCATGGAGTAGTAGCGGACCGGCGGGGTGGAAGCCGAGAACGCGGTCGTGTCACCCTTCAGCCAGCGATCGAAGAAGGCGTAGACCTCTTTCTCGGCGTCGAAATCGATGGAGCCCAGAGCCCGGTCGCCGGACTTGTAGGGCCCGCTGAGCACCCGCGAATTGAATCCGCAATGGTTCGAGGGCGTGACCACGACGTACTGGTTGGCGCTGGCCTCCTTGTCGGAGTTGACCTTCCGGGCATGGTTGAACAGCGCCATGTTCGGCCCGATCGACACGTCGTACCAGGAATTGAACCACAGGGACGGCACGCCCCAGCCCATGTCGTCGTGATAGAGGCCGCCCTTGCGCCAAGCGGGGTCCGCCGGCCCCTTGCGATTGATCAGCTCCTCGAACGTGCCGGTCGGCTCGCCCAGATCCTTGAGCATGTCGGCCACGGGCAGGTGACGGATCTGCTTGGGCCAGTCCACGACCGGCTTGTTCGGCGCCAGGTCGTTGTAGCGGGCGATGCGCGCCATGGTCGGTTGGTCCAGGCCCTTGGGCGGCTGCGGGTTCAGCGGGTTGTCGACGCCATAGAGCCACACGAAGAACAGGTTGCGCGGCACGCCGCCGGTGTACCAGTTGCCCTGCTCCTGGAACTCGCCGACCTTGCCGATCCCGGCGCCGGACGCCATCGGGACCATGGCCGCGTGGGCGGGATGGTTCTGCGCCGCCAGGGCCAACTGCCACTCGGCCGAGGACGAGCAACCGCGCGTGCCCACCTTGCCGTTCGACCAGGACTGCTTGGCGATCCAGCTCAAGGTGTCGTAGCCGTCGGTCTGCGGCTTGCCGAGGATCTCCCAATCGCCTTCGGAGTAGAACCGGCCGCGCTCGTTCTGGAGCACCAGGGCGTAGCCGCGCTTGATCGCCTCCAGCGCGCTGCGGCTGCTGCCGACCTTGTAGGAGAGCTCGTTGTAGGGGGTCTTGATCAGGATGGTGGGCAGAGGCCCCTTGGCGCCCTTGGGCCGGTAGACGTTGGTGGCCAGACGAACGCCGTCGCGCATCGGCACCATCTCGAACATCGTGACGTCGGCCTTCGCGGCCAGCTCCCGCTCGATCGCGGCGTCCGAAAACTGGGAATAGTCCTGCGCCCAGCTTGGCGACGCCGTCGCCAAAGCGATAACCGCCGCACACACCTTCGCCGAAACACGCATCTTGCTCTCCCCTCGGATGAGTCCAGCAAACCATCCGCAGGCAGACGCTCAAGCCACTTTTTTGATCATCGATTGGCGGAAGCCCACCACGGGCCGGAGAACGAGGCTCCGCGCAGCAAAAAGGCCGCCGGATCGCTCCGGCGGCCTCTTCATCAGTCATAGGCGGGCGTTCAGCGCTTGATCGCGTCGCCGATCTTGTCCTGAGCCTGGCCGACCTTGTTCTGGATATCGCCCTTGGACTTTTGAGCGGCGCCCTCGGCTTCCAGGCGCTCATTGTCGGTCATCTTGCCGACGGTTTCCTTGGTGGCGCCGGCGGCCTTGTCCATCGCGCCTTCGACTCGATTGGTGCTCATGGTCTGTCTCCTGCGATGCTGTTGTGGTCGCAGAAGAAACGGCCCGGGCGCGCCTTACGTTCCGAGCTAGTGCGACGCGCCCATCGCCATGGCCGAGACCGCGGCGGCGGGCGTCGCGCCGGGCATGGCCGGTTCGGACTTGGCGGCGCGCGCCTGGGTGACCGTCGCGCCCGGGACCTTGTCGAGCAGGGCCAGGGTCTCGCGGATGAACTTGGCGTGGGTGACGATGCCGATCTCCAGCCGCTCGCCCGACAGCTCGACCTGCTGGGTCAGGAGACCCGCCACGAACTGCACCTCCTGGCTCTCGCTGGCGCCCGGGCGGCGACGCGCGCCCTCGGCCATGAACACCGGCCCGCCGGAATTGCCGGGGAACACCGAGAAGTCCATCAGGAAGGTCGGGAAGTTGGTCGCCGGGGCCAGCGGATAGGACGCCACGCGGCCCGAGCGTAGGATCGGGAAGCCCGCCGGATTCGCGGAAAGACCGCGCGGGAAGCCCAGCGCCATCATCTCGTCGCCGGGGCCCAGATTGTACCTGTTGAAGGTGTCGTCCTGCGCCAGGTAGTTCAGCGGGATCGCCGCCTTGGCGAACTCGGGCGGGGCCTCGACCACCATGGCCGCGACGTCGCGCGTCGGGTGCTTGGTCCACAGCGGATGGTCGCCGTCGCGGATCGTCAGGGACTCCGGATCATAGCGCCACACGCCCTCGGAACCCTGGATGCGGTAGCCGATCCGGGCCGACATCGACGGCATCTTGTCGAACACGTGGGCGGCGGTGATCAGGATAGTGCGCGGCTTGCCGTCCGGAGTCGGATCGGACACCAGAAAGCCCGTTCCCACCGTGCGCGAGCCATCGCCCAGGGGCTGCTCCAGTTGCACCGTCGCCTTGATCAGGTCGACGGACAGATCCCACGCCATGTCGCCCCCTTCGTTACGCTTACTAAAACCATTGCGCCCGACCGCTTTGGGAGTTTGACCACAGGTTTTTCGCACCGCAAGTTGTCGTTCTGCCGCAGTCGCGCGTTGAGCAGGGTTACGGGGAATTTTCTCGCATGAATCGCCGCCAGATGATGACGAGCGCCGCCGCCGCGCTTACCTCGTCTTCCGCAGTCCTTCCTGGAATAGCTTTCGGATCTCCCATGTCGTCATCGCCTGCCCGCCCCGTTCCGCCGGTCGCCAAGAAGACTCCCAAGACGATCGAGCAGCTGGGCCGCAAGCGGACCGACGACTACGCCTGGATGAAGGACGACAACTGGCAGAAGGTCCTGCGCGACCCCACCCTGATTAAGGCCGACGTCAAGGAACACCTGACGGTCGAGAACGCCTACACCAAGGCCATGCTGGGCTCGACCGAGACTCTTCAACAAAAAATGTTCGAGGAGATGAAGGGCCGCATCAAGGAGGACGACGCCAGCGTCCCGGCCAAGGACGGCTCCTTCGAGTACTACACCCGCTACGACAAGGGCGCGCAGCATCCGATCCACGCCCGCAAAGCCGTCGGGGGCGGCCCCGAGGAAGTGCTGCTGGACGAGGAGGCCGAGTCGAAGGGCAAGGCCTTCTACCAGGTCGGCGCGGCGACCCACTCGCCCGACCACAAGCTCTACGCCTTCGCCGTCGACGAGCAGGGCTCGGAGGTCTACCGCATCCGGGTGAAGGACCTGGCGACCGGCAAGGTGCTGGAGAGCCCGGTCGAGAGCACCACCGGCGACTTCTGCTTCTCGCCGGACAGCCAGTGGCTGTTCTGGACGTTCCGGGACGACAACGGCCGTCCGGCCAAGATCTATCGCCGCCCGGCGCGCGGAACCGCCAAGGACGACGTGCTGATCTATGACGAGCCCGACGAAGGCTTCTTCATCGGCGTCGGCGCGACCAGTTCGGACAAGTACATCGTCATCTCGTGCGGCAACCAGGAGACCAGCGAGGCGCTGATCATCCCGGCCGCCGATCCGACCGCCAAGCCGGTCATCTTCCATCCGCGCCAGGTCGGCGTCCGCTACGAGGTCGAGCACTGGAACGACCACTGGGTGATCCGCACCAACGCCGACGGCGCGGTCGACTGGAAGCTGGTCACAGCCCCCGAGACCGCCACGGGCAAGGCGAACTGGAAGGACTGGATCCCGCACCAGCCCGGCCGCCTGATCTCCGGGACCATGGCCTTCAAGCGCTGGTTCGTGCGGCTGGAGAAGGTCGACGCCCTCAACCGCGTCACCGTCACCGCGGCGGACGGGAGCGAACACGTTATCGGCTTCGATGAAGCCGCCTACGCCCTGTCGCTGGAGGGCGGCTACGAGTACGACACCGACACCGTCCGCTTCGTCTACAACTCGATGACCACGCCCCGGCAGTGGTTCGACTACGACATGAAGAGCCGCCAGCGGACCCTGCGCAAGACGCAGGAGATCCCGTCCGGCCACGATCCGTCGCAGTACGAAACCCGCCGCCTGAACGCCAAGGCCGCCGACGGCGCCGAGGTGCCGATCTTCGTGCTGATGAAGAAGGGGACCAAGCTGGACGGCTCGGCGCCGCTCCTGCTGTACGGCTACGGCAGCTACGGCATCGCCATGGAGCCCAGCTTCTCGATCCGCAACTTCAGCCTGGTCGACCGCGGCTGGATCTGGGCCACGGCCTGCCCGCGCGGCGGCTCGGAAAAGGGCTGGGGCTGGTTCCTGGACGGCAAGAAGTTCAAGAAGAAGAACACCTTCACCGACTTCATCGCCTGCGCCGAGCACCTGCACGCGGCCGGCTATGGCAAGCCGGCCAACACGGTGGCCTATGGCGGCTCGGCCGGCGGCATGCTGATGGGCGCGATCAGCAACATGCGTCCCGACCTGTTCGCCGGGATCATCGCGGCCGTGCCGTTCGTCGACGTGCTGAACACGATGAGCGACACCACCCTGCCCCTCACCCCGCCGGAATGGCCCGAATGGGGCAATCCGCTGGAGGACAAGGAGGCCTACGATTACATCGCCAGCTACAGCCCCTATGACAACGTGGCGGCCAAGCCCTATCCGGCGGTGCTGGCGACGGGCGGCCTTTCCGATCCCCGGGTCACCTATTGGGAGCCCGAGAAGTGGACCGCCAAGCTGCGCGAGCACACCACCAGCGGCAAGCCTGTCCTTCTGAAGATCAACATGGACGCCGGCCATGGCGGCGCCTCGGGGCGCTTCGACTTCCTCAAGGAGATCGCCCTGGACTACGCCTTCGCTGTTTGGGCGGCTGAAAGGGGCTGGGAAAAGGCGTGAGTTCGACTGCTGTTATCCGTCCGTCGGTCGACGCGGATATTCCCGCGATCACCGCGATCTACGGCTGGAATGTTCTGAACGGCTTCGGAACCTTCGAAGAGGCCCCACCCGACCAGGCGGAGATGACACGGCGGCGCGAGAGCTTCCTCGCGCGCGGCCTGCCCTATCTGGTCGCCGAATTGGACGGCAAGGTCGTGGGCTACGCCTATGCCGGCCCGTTCCGGCTGCGGGCGGCCTATCGCTATACGGTCGAGGACAGCATCTACGTCTCGCCCGACGCCGTGGGCAAGGGGGTCGGACGGGCGCTGTTGAGCGCCCTGATCGACGCCTGCGAGGCGCTGGGCCTGCGACAAATGTGCGCAGTCATCGGCGACAGCGGCAACACGGCCTCGATCGGCCTGCACGCGGCGCTCGGCTTTGAAAAGAAGGGCGTTTTTCCAGATATGGGCCACAAGTTCGGCCGCTGGCTGGACCTGGTCTGGATGCAGCGCCCCCTAAACGGGGGCGGCGCGACCCCGCCAGACACGCCAGGAATGTCCTTGAGCGGCGTTTGAAGTCATTCTCGAAGTAAAGCTTAACCTCGCCCTGGTATATCGTGACCTTTGACGACAGCGGGGGCTGGGATTGCAGGTCAAGGACACCGGTTCGAATCGGCGGGCGGAAGTTGCGCTTACGCGCGCTTATGTTCCGATCGTACGCGGCTACCTGATCGCCAGCTCGGTTTACTATGCGCTGATCAGCCTTTCTCACCCCTTCTACGAGAAGGGTTTGGCGTTCTGGCTTCTGGAGAGCCTTGCGGTCGCCGCCTGCCTTTACGGTTTCGGCGCCTGGCGCGCGCTGAAAGGCGAACGCATCGTCGGCCCGGGCCTGGAGGCCGTGGCGCTGGGCATGAACACCTTGTTCCTGTCGAACGTCCTGGCCTACCAGATCCTGCACTTCGAGCCGATGAAGCTCGTCTACTTCGTGCTGATGGGCCTGGTCTTCGCCACCTCGGCTCCCTCGCGTCGCGTGGCGCTGGTCAGCGTCAGCGCCTCGGTGATCGGGCTGGCCTGGATGGCCCAGAAGGCCCCCGGCGACACGATCAACAACTACGCCTTCATTGGCCTGGCCGGCGCGTTCGCCGCCTTCGGCATGTCGGGCTTGATGCGCGGCGTCGTGCACCGCGAGGTTCGCGCGCGTCTCGCCAGCGAAGCGCTTAATGTCGAACTGCAGCGCGAACTGACCGAGAACCGCCGCCTGAAGACCGAGGCCCAGGCCCTGGCCCTCACCGCCGAGACCGCGAACCGCGCCAAGACCGAATTCCTCGCGACGATGAGCCACGAGATCCGGACGCCGCTGAACGGCGTACTGGGCATGGCCCAGATCATGGCCGCCAGCGAGCTTAGCCCGGATCAGCGACGACGCCTCGACACCATCACCGCCTCGGGCCAGTCGCTGCTTGGCGTGATCAACGCCATCCTCGACATCTCGAAGATCGAGGCGGGCAAGATGGAGATCAACCCCGCTCCGTTCGATCTTTCGGCCCATCTCGACGCCCTGCGCCAACTCTATGGCGGCCTGGCGCGCGCAAGGATCTGGACTTCGATCTCGAGATCACGGCGGACGCCCGGGGCTGGCGACTGGGCGATGCTGACCGCCTGCGGCAGGTGATGTCGAACCTGATCTCGAACGCGGTGAAATTCACCGACGCCGGCAAGGTTCAGGTGTTGGTCGACGGCGATGACGACATCATCGTCGCGCGCGTGATCGACAGCGGCGTCGGCATACCGGAGGCCGAGCGCGGTCGCCTGTTCACGAAATTCGCCCAACTCGACAGTTCCAGCACCCGCCGCGCCGGCGGTTCAGGCCTGGGTCTGGCGATCTGCAAGACGCTGACCGAGCTGATGGGCGGCTCGATCGCCTATTCGACCGCCGAAGGGGGCGGCGCCTGCTTCACGGTCACCCTGCCGATGCCGCGCGTAAAGCCGGCGGACGGCCTGGACCCTCATCACGGCATCAACGGCCCGGACGCGACCTCGGACGCCCCCAAGATCCTGGTCGTCGACGACAACCAGACCAATCGCGCCGTGCTGTTGACCTTGCTGGGTCATCTGGGGGTCGCCGCCCAGTTCGCCGTCGACGGCCGCGACGCCCTCGCCATGTGGGAGCGCGCCCCCTGGGACGCCATCCTGATGGACATCCACATGCCGATCATGGATGGGGTGCAGGCCAGCCAGACGATCCGCGCGCGGGAAAGCGCCACGGGCCGCGCCCGCACGCCGATTATCGCCGTCACCGCCAGCGTGCTGACCCACGAGCGGACCCTCTACGCCGAGGCGGGCATGGACGGCGTTGTCGCCAAGCCGGTGGAAATCCCGCGCCTCGTCGAAGCCCTGGGCAAAGCCCTGTCGATCGATCCCGTGGCCGACCATGCCGACACGCGCGGCGTCGCCTGAACGCTCGCCTCTCGGGGCGGACAACAAAAAAGGGGACGCCATGGCGTCCCCCTTCTTCATTACAGACCCGCTCGGCGACCGTTCGTGAGAACCGTCGCCGGGGGCGTCACCCCTTGCGGGAACGCGGGGCCTTGCCCTTGCGGCCACCCTGGCCCAGGCCCAGGGCCTTGGCCATCTTGGACCGCGCTTCGCTATAGGCCGGAGCGGTCGTCGGATAGTCGTTCGGCAGACCCCATTTGGCCTTGTACTCAGCCACGGTCATGCCGTGGGTCGTGAGGTGGCGCTTCAGAGTCTTGTAGGGCTTGCCGTCCTCGAAGCTGATCAGCGCCTCAGGCGTAATGCTTTTGCGGATCTGAGCCGGCGTCGCCTTGGTCACGGTCTCCACCGCTGGAGCCGGCGGCGCGCCAATACCAGCCAGGGCGTCGTGCGTCGCGCGGATCAGCGCCGGAAGCTCCGACACCGGCGTCGAATTATTCGCGACATAATTAGCCACGATTTCCGCCGTCAGCTCGATGAGGGTCGCTTTATCTTCCACGATCACAACTCCATTCCCCTATTCTCCCGCTAAGCCCGCAATTACACCTTCGCTTGAGAAAAACAAGTAGTTCAAAGCCAGAAAACTGATTGCCGCGTGTTAAAGCTTAGCAATCGTTTGTGGTTGAGCGCGTTCAACGAGGGAAATTTTCGTTCACTATAACGCTCACCACCTCGCTTTAAGCCCGGCCAGCCCGGCGAAAACAGCGTACGCGCTTGTGGATTTCGCAACCGCGAACAGCTTCCCTGTATGTGAATGGCCTTCTCGTCGCGAATATCGGCGCAAAATGGCGTTCGGATAGATGAACACGCGGGCGTTGAAACGTATCCCCGCATCTCGCGCTTACGTCGATTAGGGCATTTCACATCTGGATTTGATCGGGACACGATCGACTACCGATCAGCGGTCGTCGAAGGCGATTCGTGGCGCCCAGGGGCCAACAACCGGCGAGATCCTGCCCAAACAACAAATCTCGCCCCCTCCGCCCCGACGACGCCGCGGCGGCGACAGCGCGAAGATCCCTTCA